>Ga0307515_10001684_pt1 | contig 49282 bp, 16 predicted proteins | sample 17_EM_MG_FD_194513 | JGI IMG/M metagenome (GOLD analysis project Ga0307515, IMG submission 194513) | Populus trichocarpa ectomycorrhiza microbial communities from riparian zone in the Pacific Northwest, United States - 17_EM | ecosystem: Host-associated > Plants > Roots > Unclassified | place... | reverse complement strand
ACCAATGCCAGGTTAGTAACGCTCGTCAGCGTGTCTGGGTGCTCTTTCCCTAGCGCCTTATCTTTCCCTTCCAGTGCTTGTCGGTTCATCTGCTCTGCCTCCTCGTACCTCCCCTGGTATTGCAGCACCAGCGCCAGGTTGCTGACGCTCGTCAGCGTGTTTGGGTGCTCTTTCCCCAGCGCCCTCTTATACCCTTCCAGCGCTCGTCGGTTTATCTCCTCTGCCTTCTTGTACTTCCCCTGGTCTTGCAGCACCAGCACCAGGTTGCTGACGATCGTCAGCATGTCTGGGTGCTCTTTCCCCAGAGCCTTCTCTCCCCCTTCCAGCGCTCGTCGGTTCATCTCCTCTGCCTCCTCGTACTTCCCCTGGTCTTGCAGCACCAGCGCCAGGTTGCTGACGCTCGCCAGCGTGTTTGGGTGCTCTTTCCCCAGCGCCTTCTCTCTCCCTTCTAGCGCTCGTCGGTTCATATCCTCTGCTTCCTTGTACCTTCCCTGGTATCGTAGCACTGCCGCCAGGTTGTCAACGATCGTCAGCGTGTTTGGGTGCTCTTTCCCTAGCGCCTTCTCGTACCCTTCCAGCGCTTGTCGGTTCATCTCCTCTGCCTTCTCGTACTTCCCCTGGTATCGCAGCACCAACGCCAGGTTACTGACGCTCGTTAGCGTGTTTGGGTGCTCTTTCCCCAGCACCTTCTCTTTCCCTTCTAGCGCTCGTCGGTTTATCTCCTCTGCTTCATTATACCTTCCCTGGTGTCGTAGCACTGACGCCAGGCTGTCGACGCTCGCCAGCGTGTCCGGGTGCTCTTTCCCTAGCGCCTTCTCGTACCCTTCCAGCGCTTGTCGGTTTATCTCCTCTGCCTCCTCGTACTTCCCCTGGTATTGCAGCACCAGCGCCAGGTTGTTGACGCTCGTCAGTGCTCCCGGGTGCTCTTTCCATAGCGCCTTCTCGTACCCTTCCAGCGCTTGTCGGTTCATCTCCTCTGCCTCCTCGTACTTCCCCTGGTATTGCAGCACCAGCGCCAGGTTGCCGACGCCCGCCAGCGTGGAAGGGTGCTCTTTCCCCAGCGCCTTCTCTCTCCCTTCTAGCGCTCGTCGGTTCATCTGCTCTGCCTCCTTATACTTTCCCTGGTCTCGCAGCACCCATGCCAGGTTGCTCATGCTCCTTAACCATGCTAGGTTTTCTGCCTCAGCCAACTGACTAAAACCTTCATATTCAAACAATCGCAATTTATACTCTGCATCCCACCGTCCAGTTTCTCTTATAAAGTCCGCCAATGACCTTAGCAATGTGAGTGTCTCTACTCTTCCGCTATCCACCGATCTGTACCGCTCACACAGCCTTGCAAAGCTCGCCGCAATATGCGGAACTATCCGAGCTTTCGCAGCTGGGTCCGGTTCGCAGCAGGATGTAGCCCCTGCAAGGAGCTTGAGAGCTCCGTATCCGTATTCCACCTGCTCTTCTATCTTCAACCGGTCGTGTCCCCACGCGTGGACAAGTTTGTGCATGAAATAGCTGCCTTGATCCTCTTTCCACTGGATCAGTGAATATGTTGCGAGTGCCTCAAAGGCCGCGTCGAGCACATCCTCCAGCGGCGCTTCAGGGGAGATAGCCGACTCCCACTCCACCTTCTGACCAGGTAGAACGTCGAGGAGTCCGAGGAAGATGTCGTCAGGGCTCAGAAACGCGAGAAAGCTTAGCAACCTTGCTGCCTCAGGACATTGACTGGCTAGTGCAGCAAACGACGTCTCCCACGTGCTCAGGACGCTCTCGCCATACTGGTGTATATGCGGCTTCGCTTTGCGACCGAGGAGTGTCTTTCGCCGCCGTTGGTACTCCGGGAGATATTGTCGGATGTCGGATGAGATACGAGGCGTTGCGGCCACGTACGCTCCGGCAAGTGTAACGGCTAGCGCGAGATAGCCTAACTCCTTCGCAATCAATGCTGCCTCCACGGTCACTTCTGGTGCCGGGTTCTTCAGCTTCGAGCAGCGGAGAAACAGCTCGGTGGCCTCGGAAGGCTCAAGTTCTCCTACCTCGACAGGCTCCAGCTCCGTCATATCCCTGGCTGTCAGGCTCCTTGTTGTGATAATAATGTCGATGCAAGGTGCATCCGGTAAGTATTTGCTTAGATCGATGAAATTCTGATCCTGATCATTGTCAATCGTATCCGCACTGTCCAGTACGAACAGCCACCGCCCACCGCGACGGTAAAACCAGCTTTTCACCGCCAGCATTGCATCATCAAAGCTAATCTTGTCCGATCCCGGGGCTTGACCGAAGCCAAACAGGAGGCTGTATATCTGCAAGTAATCTCGCTCCACTGACTCCTTTAGACCAGCATCGATCCAGAAAACAGCAGAGTAGTCTTGACGGTAGGTTTGGATGTAGTTGAGCACTAGCTGCGACTTCCCCGCCCCGCCGAGTCCGTAGACTACTAGAATTTTCGACGCCGGCCCTTGTTCTTGTATGGTATTATGCAGCTGCTCCTTTATCTGTTTGTGAAGCGCTGGCCTTGCGACGTAGGTGGACACCGGCCGAAGCGATTTGTTTGCATAAAGGTCGGCGTAGTTAGGTTGGTTCACCGCCTTGGAGTCTGGGAGGAAGCTAGGTCAGATGTGATTAGAGTAGAGACGATGAGCGGACGAACTTATCGTAATTCCATGAGCGTCGTCCAGGGTGGCCGAACGACCAACGAATCCAAGATTACTTATATATGGCACGGCAACTAGCGCGCATGCATTTAGTGCTGCTCGATGTTGCTAAGGTCTCGTCTACATACATAATTCATCCTGCTGCTGCCCTTCCTGCTCTTCTTGTGGTGTGGCCGCTGCGACCGTCCGGGCATCAGTCGGCGCAACTAGTTCTCTTACCCACCGACGGAGCTCTCCAGCAACAGCAGTGAAACCTGGGTCAGATGTGTCCTCGAACTTTGTCATATCCATATGATTGCTTCGTATTCCTATTGGTATGTAGCCAGGCAAGATGGCAGAGTGAGACGGAACGACCTGAGGCAGAATTAGTGTACTAATGACAAGACGTGTACTGCTCAACTCACAATACCAACAACGGGTAAGGGCAGTTCCTCGAAGAAGCAGGTGATCTCGATCGGTGGAAGCCCATCCTGAGCCCTTGACCGAATCATGGCATGGAAACTGTCTTGAATCCGCGCAAGTACCTCTGAGTCACTCTCAAGCATAGCTAGAATCTGCGGGTTCGTTTGCTTAAGCAAGCCGATGGCTTTTGCTAGTCTTTCCGCCCATTGCGCAAGACCAGAGCCATGGTGTGGAGTGCCGAGGAATACGATTCCGCGTGTGCAATGGAGTACTTTCCCAAGATGTCTTTCAGGTCGCTGTCGAGCCGTTGACAAAGCCTATATCGTTATAATCTGGACTTCCGTTACCAATAGCTGTATAACCTACATCCTCACAAACTAAGCCCCCCAAGCTATGGCAGACAAATAGAATGGGGCGGTCGTCCTGCAGCCATCAGCCTAATTCCCAGGCTACTCCATTTAGTGAGTCTTACAGTGTTATCATCCTCCCTATAAGTTGCGAGGGCGGTCAGCAAGTTCCAGGAGTGGTTCCCGATCCTGTTCTTAGACACCGTGCCCCGCCAATCTGCCACGTAGGCATCGTATCCGAAGGTAAGGACTCGCGCATTTGGGATTTTGGACGGCAGCAAGGCCTGGGGCCACGAATCAATGGCATTCTTCGCCGTCCATGTCTTTTCACGGTCTCCGGTGAGGCCATGTACGAACACAATGCTAGGTTGAAGAGTAGTTAGCCCGCGTCTAGCAGTTACAGATTCACACCCGCTCAGGCTAATGGTCTGTCTGTTGTAAGAGGACGACTTACTCGACTACGCTGCCCTCAACATTGTGGACGAGCTTGATTCCAGATGGGAAGGTCTTTCTCCGCGGTGGTGGTGTTGTGGATGCGCTCGGAGAGGGAGCCTTGTCGTTGCTGTCTGATTCCTTGGAGCGCCGCGCGAGCAATCGCCGCATCATCGTGGGCTCGACGAATGCGCGCCAGGCGTGTTAGAGCAAGTCTGAGATGTCTGCGGGAAAGGAGAAGTAGCCTTCGACGTTGAGAAGAGATGAATGAAATTTGACTACCAGACAGCCAGGTAGCAGAGCGCCCTCTAACTAGCTCGCGCGGATGGACATTGGGTGCCACCCAGCCCGGCAGGGCAGAGAGCTGAAAAGCAACCGCAGAAATCTAAATTGTAATTATTTAGCTTCGGTGCAGACGCTATCTTTCTTCTCTTCTCCGCAGAGCCTCCGACTTACTCCAAAGCGCCTGGCAGGCATTCGTACAGTTCCCCGCGCGACCGCGATAGCTCGCGCATACAGGCGGTCACATGTTGCGGCTAATGTAGTGGGCTCAACACTTAATGCTGAAATAATCCTGTAATATACTGTATCATAATGACAACTAAGAATACGACGAAATGAGCTTAAAGTCGTCCTAAGCACCTTGATCACACTTAGCTATATCCGGCAAAGCGAATTACAAGGGTGTCAATCCTAAGGTGGGGCAATAAGTTCGAAAGGGTGAAGCTAATTTTGCAAGCGACTGTAGTACTAAACCGATTTTCAGGCATCTTGGTTGTCTAATGTCCGGTTGGACAAAACATCCCACCACTCCAAAGTGGAGATAGTTGCAGGAGACAATGCCAGATCTAAAAAGGGTTTTGCGGAGCGTGCGTTGCAGGCTATCTTTGATTGAGCTTTTCGCTGCATGGCTGAGTCGACGAGCTTATGCACATATGTAATATGCTCAAGTTCATATCTAATCAGGCCACATACGCAAGCGTTATGATCCGCGGCAGGGGTGGTCGTTAGTGGCATCTGTGTCGGCCACGCAAGTGGCTGCTCGAAAAACATTGCTTGTTGGCAACGGATTCCTTTCAAGCCGCTCAGAATATATATATATTTATTTATTCTGCTTTCCGGCAGCGGTCAAGGAGGACGCAGGCGAGAAGAAGTCACGGATGCGAGGCAAGGTTGGGCCTGCATTCGCAAAATGATGCATGACTTATCATATGCAGGGCATAGCACAAAAATAACAAGGAAGGGAAAGTCCGAATGTGCATGTACGTGTTTTCATCTGGGAAGCGGAAGCGGCATTGCATGCACGAGTCAAGCGATGCTCATTCTCAGCAAACAAGGTCGTGGCATGAATCTGCCTCGTTAAAACAAGCTTAGAAAGGGGGGTCGATAAGACATGGAGAGAAAGTAGGCAGGTACTGCGATCTCCAGCCAAGCGAGCTTCAGTCGCAGAGCGGTTAACCTGTTTCCGTACGAAGGTACATAACCTGGGGGCGGGATGTTCCGGTGGGGGCGGGGCATATGAAAAAGCAGTGCACGAAAGACAAAGGAGATTGCCCGCAGCTAATACGAAATGCGAAGAAGAATTTCTATTCTCTATGTCTAAAAGTGTTCTAGCAGTGATCGTCAAACTCGCTTCAACGCCACCAGCGGAGAAGATCAAAAGAAACCGCCCTATTGCATTCAGTTGCCATACACCTTGAGGCAATCCTCCATCGGCCTCTTTGGCTTCTCATCACCAGGTCCAGCAGTGGGCTTGCCAAAGACCAACTGGCACTTCAAAGACCAAGTCTCCGGGATTTTCCATTCGTTGGTAACGAAAGGAGTGATCGAAGGCTGGTAATGCTGAAGGTTGCATCCCAAGCCCTCGGCTTCAAGAGCAGTCCATACTGTAGTCGTATTAATAAATTAACCTAATGTATCGAGGCCGGTACAGTGACCGTATGAGACCTACCAATATATTGGTGCATGCCATTGGAGTGCTCAAACCCTGAATTTTATTGTCAGTTTGTTATTTTGTGGGGGTAATTTATGATAGGCACACATTCTGGGTACTGCCCAGAGAGAGCAGCAAAGCGCGGAGTAAGGTCATTCACGGCAGTGGAGTCGTCAAAGAACATGCACTACACCCCAAGAAGTTAGCCAGGGGATGCGTCGATACTGGAGAGTTAGCTTACAGTGCCGTAAGCGGCGCCGAATCCCTTGATCTTAGGACCTAAGATGCCGATAGCTTGTGGTGTAGTCTTTTCGGTAATTTCGTACGCGTGTTCCCAAAGCTTATCATGTTCCGCGCCCAAAAGGACGACGCAACGGGTGCTACGAACGTTGAAGGGTGACGGGGCATGCTTGATGGCGTGCTCGACGATCTCTATGATACGTTTGTTGGAGATGGGTGACTCCTTGGCAAGCGCATACATTGACCGACGGGCTTGGGTAGCAGCGAGGAACGAGGTAGTGGATGCCATTGTGTCAAGGTAGGCCGTATTTTTTAATTTGCAAGATTTGTCTGTGGATTTAGCAAAGTGACTTTGTGGAGGCTGGGGCTCTTGGTAGATCTTGGTTTCTTAGGTGAGATAGGGTAAGGTGAATTAGAGAGGGTGCGGGTGGGCCACGGTACGAGAGTTTGCTTGGAAGGTGAATTCAAGCGGCTTTTGAGTCCAGTCTTGTGTTTACCAGATTGACCGCGCCTCAATGAAGTAGCCAATAGCAACCAGAAAAGTGTGACAGTGATGCCCCTACGGGAACCGAAGCTGGTTGAAACCCGGCCGTTGTCAGTGCATCTTCAGTGAATCTCGCCGGAATTCCAAATTTGCAGGGGCGCATTGGCTCTTTATGAACAGGCAGTAATCTTTCTGGTTGTAGATGGGCCCTCTAGAAGGCGTTGCTATTGGTTGTGGACATTGGATTGTGCAACATCGGGTGAGGCGCAGCACGATGTGCACGCCGTAACAGGAAAGAGCAAAAATAAGCCGCAAGGGAAAGCTTATTTCCCAGTTGTCCTAAGCTTAGCCATCAGTCGGCGAGCTTATTTGGTTTGAAGAGGATTTTGCGGTCAACAGTGCATCTGCAGCTAATCATTAAAATATCAAATTGTTGTTTAGTCTCGTTTGTTTCGAGTCTAGCCCTGCGAGTTTCATAATGTTTTGAGATTTGTAAGGTTGATTTGGGTAATCGTTTCGCATACGCCGCAATAAACTAGGAATCTTATCCGTCTGCAACTACTCTACCGCCCCCACGACTGCCAGTTGATGCCAAAGTTACATTGCCCTACCATTCGCATTCGCATTGCCATCAAGACAGAAAGAAGAGTTGGATCATGTGATGAGACATCAAGTTTCATCGTACGAAAACACGAGGGCGGGATGAGGACGGGGATGAGGACGGGATGAAGGTAGTGAAGCCTGTGAGCGTATCATGAATAATTAATCCCGTCGCGTTGCATTCCTGCTGGGTCGATTTGATGACCCGGAGCTCAGATGCTCAGCATCTTCATATATTATTAGAGATCGCAACGGCTCAGCGCCTGAGGGCCCTTACCCTTGCCTGTCCAACCATCAACCCTGCCCTTCGATCGCCCATCTCCCTCGGCTGAGGCTTAGAGGAAGGTCATCCTGACTAGTCCGTATGCCTCGTTTCGAATCAGTACGGTGAATTGGCCAGTTGTCTGCAGGCTCTCATCGCGCTCTCGTCACAATCTAATTCGCCAAGCCTGGGCAGCTGAATTACGGGCTTCGACGATGTGATTAGAGTGCGACTTGGCAGAGGCTTCGTGTTTTCCGTACGGCATGAAGAGCATGTCACCCACCAAGCCTCGCTGGAAAGGGAGCCCATGCTCCCGCTACTCCAGAGCGGTCGACCTGTGAGGACCCCCAGCATGCATCCATAGTTTTCCCTTAGAATTGAAACAGGCTTGATCCTAGCCAGAACCCAAAATACCCGCCCACTTCCTCAATCCGCGTTGTTCGTGTCTTCTTCTGGAACAGTGTCGTTCTCGGCCCGATGTATGGAGTCTGGGCGTTCAGGTACGGTCTGCTCCACCTCGTTCGTGCGCTCATTGCTGTTGCTTTCAGCCTCCATCAAGTCTCAAGGCTGTGTCGTCCACATTGGCCCTGGCGGTTAGTTTCAAAATGGAACACCCCGCCGGTTGGAGTTGATGCAATGATCTTCAATGATGAGCAATCCCGAAGGCCGGGCAAGGCACTGCAGCTTAGGACCTTAGCACCAAATTTGGCTCTGAAGCGCATTCAACTGCTTTGCTTGCCATGACAAAGCTATTGAAGTCAGATAGCTTTGAACGTGGCCTGTGTTAACCACGAAAGCCTCCCGCTGACAGATGCCTGTATTGCAATGTCCCCGACAGCTACGACCAGACCATACACGAGACGTCCGAACCGTTGATATGATCGAATGATGGCCGATACACCGATAGGCGCTTCTGGTTGGCTTGGTCGAAGCTCAGCTTATTCAAGACCTAGTGCAGGTGCAGCCGCTGCTCATTATACTTGCTGCAACTCTATTCGCCGTGCTCACCACGTTGTGTACCAGCAGCTCCCCGCACCGTTAAGGCTTTCAGCCTGGTTTTCGGGAATCATCGTGAGCGGATATATATTGCAGCCCACCTCCCAATTCCAGAATATTCTCAATCACGATTAACCACCACTTTTCTCCCACCTCAGCAAGGCATACTTCGCACCGATCCGTCATGGAGGCATTCACAGCAGACATGGAGATTGACTCCATCGAAACCCACGTGTCCAGACCATCCACCTCTCGGCGAAACACAGATCGTCCGCCCAAGTTAAGGTCTTCCTGTGACATATGCGCCAACGCCAAGGTCAAATGTGATCGGGAACGCCCAGTATGTCAACGCTGCCAGAATTCTGGAATGCGGTGCAACTATAGCATATCACGGCGGATGGGCAAGCCTCCTGCTTCTGCTCGGAAAGACGGTGCAACGAGTGGAGGGAAGCAGCAGAGCTGTAAATCTTCTCCTCGACCATCCAGTGGGATGCTCACACCAGAGCGTGATTCGCACAAGCCTTTCTTGGACGACCAACTGGGCGGTAGTAACATACCTGAACACCTCGGTGGTCCTGGCAACTCTCTCCTCGACTTCGATCACACCTCTTCTCTACCTTGGCGTGATCTAAACTTCATGTCTGAGGCTGGCTGGGACCCTAATAACTCCTTTAACGAAGCCCTCCTCTCTACGTCCGCTCTTCTAGCCCTTGAGGGTTCTATGAACTTCCCGGACAACTGGGGGGCGGACCACAGCAATGATCTCACTCGAGTGAACTCAAGATCATCAGATCAGTTCAAGGGGTCCGACCTCGGCGTTTCTCCATCCTTCGACATAGATGGTAGCCTGCCGTGCACAAGTGGGTTCCAATACCCCGCTGAGGCATTGACGCTCCAAACGACCGCCGAAAAGCGACGTCTACAGCACCCCGCACGCAGCACATCATGCACAAACCTGGCTAGCAGTACGCTCCAGAGCCTTCACATTCCTTCTAACTTCTGCACTGCTTTCAATCCCACTAGCAGCCCTAATGTCGATAATCAAGCCTCGCCTTCTAGTATCGATCAAGTGCTTGCTGCAAACCGTCGAGCCATCACTACCTTCCATCAACTTCTTCAATGCTCTTGCTCGAGCAATTCTGGCTTGGTCCTCGCACTCGCCCTTATTATTCTCAAGATTCTTTCATGCTACACTGCCATTGGACGCAGCGCTTCCTCCCGAACAATCTCCACCCGATCGGCATCTTCTGAAACATCCGGCGCGAGCACACCTTGGGGATTTGAACCCAATATGGAGCGGGAGATGGTGTTGGACATACCAATTACAATGGGGGCTTATCAGATTGACGCAGAGGACGAGCATCACCTGAAGCTTCAGATTGTGCTTAACGAGCTGCGCAAGGTGTCCAAACTGATCGACGCATTCGCGGGGCGGTATTGCCGAGGCAATAATGGTGGCGATGGGATTTACGGCGCGCTAGAGAAGTTCCTTCGTGCTGAGCTGAGGAGTGCGTCCAAAGAAGTCAGCACGGCCTTGAGGACCAGCGAGGATGGTGCGGTGGCATGATTACGCATATTCTGAATTTTATCAAGGGTGGCTGTTTGAATAGTTTTAGATTTAGATTACGATTTGTACGACCTCTTTACACATTTCTCTTGGAAAAGTTTTGGCTTGGACCTTCTAGCTAGACTTGGCATATTTCTTCAATTTTGATTCTCTATTTTAGGCACAACGTTTTCACTTATTTGGATTTGAATATCAGTGTACTTAGGTAGCATAACGGCCGGTGTACATTCCTCATGAGACATAGATATATACATTTCACGCAATGAACTTCCTTATCGCTCTTTCTTCCCACGAAATCAAGTCTCGTGATCCAACTGCCCAACACCAAAATATTCTTACGAGCACAATGAGCCTGTACCCGGCCAATCATTCTCCTGCAATGCAACCACTATGTCTCGTATCACCACCCCAGGAACCTGCAGTACTCCAATCCGCCTCGTCTTCGGGCGCTCAACCGTACAAGCACGTACGACTGCCACCGGCCACTACACCCATGCAATTACCGATGCGCTCTCCATCATACAGCAGTATGTAAACTCCGCTCCAGGGAACCCCTAACTCTGAATGCTTGCATCATCAAGCCTTCATCTTGGCTTTTACAGCTAGGTTTGCGAGATGGCTGAATCCGGCAAAGCGCCAGAGACGCAACCGGTCGACCTTCCCATGTCCGCCGCCAAAAGAGGGTACCTGCAAATCAGATTTTAGTCAGTCCCACCCACCCCGCCGTAGCCGCCGGACTGAAAGGGAAGGCTTCTAGAAGCGCTGACGGGCATGCTTCTACATACCTCTAGCGGCCACGCGGGTCAAGCAATTGTTTAATGCAGTCATGCAAGACATACCCAACTTTACGCTCCCCTGTTGCCGCTCCCGTCCCCCCGCTCGCCTTCCCCAGCACGCCGTTATCTCCTGCCTAGCGCGGCACGCTAGCACGAGGCGCGTTCCGGACATCTGCAATATGCACCACACTCTATTTTTTTGTCTTACATACACACCGCGACTGCGGTGCCTCAGGCCTCGCTGATCTCCGCCAGCGTCCCGGCGGCCTGCTCCGAGTACCACGCGAGATGGCGACGCGCTAGAGCCGGGCAGGGGACGGGGTGTCATCCAAGTGCGTTTTTCGCACGGAAAGCTGCCCCGGGGGCGTGGGCGTGGGGTGCGGCCAGAGTGGGTGACACGCTGTTGCTTGCTCTCAGCGCTGGTGCCGATGCTGGTGCAGATGTTGTGATTTCAGATCTGCACGTTTGCGCTTGCTCAATTGCGGTGAGAGGGCGCTTCGGACGCCGGGGGCGTGGGCTGCGTTGTGTTCTGTTGCGTGCGGTGCTTTGTTGCGCTGCCTGGCGCTGCCTGGCGCTGCTTGGCGCTGCTGACTGCAAGCCATCGCAAGACGTGCCAAGAGGGTACGATGGTACGCTGTGAGAATTGAAGCTCTGGCGAAGCTCCTGGGGCGGTGGCAAGATTTCTTGGGAGGGTTGTCGATTTGGGACGTGCGCTTCGGATCCCGAGACTTGGTAGCTAAGCTTGCTAAGCTTGTCATCTTTGTTTGGGAATGGAACTTTGTTTAGGAATGGGATTGTCTACTGCTGGCAAGCCGTTTCAGATTTGTGAGGATTCCGCGGACTTGGGACGTATGCCTGAGCGTGTTGATCTTTCAGGGGGTGTAGTGACAGAGTTGGAGTTGGGGGTCTCTGTTTACATGCAGCAGGGTTTTGGTGGTAAACAATAAGCGCAGTTCTGGGGTCAACAAGAAAGGCATTGATCATCAATGTTTAGTTTACAATTACTAAATTTGAACATGACCGAGTTTCCTGAAATAGATACAGAGAAAAGCAAATCCCAGCCCACCGAAGCGAACTCTACCTTCTTTCAAATAAGTAAGAAACTCTCTTTCTTCAGATAAATATAATCGGATGAATAAATATAATAACACATCAAATGAACGCCTTCTTCCAGGGAATGCCACTGTCTCACACTAGCTATTGGGCTGGAGGGCCACCTACAGGGTTTCCACCTGGCGGACCTGGCGGAGGGCCTTTCGTCTCAGGGCCCTTCTTCCACTCAACCCCAACAGCACCAACCACCGCTAAGCAGCTCAAAACGACCGAGATGTGGAATACCATCCTCAATGACTCGTTATACGCATTTAACACTTGAGCTAACGTAGCGGGGTCATGTACCACGTCTCTTAGCCCACTTGCGCCGGCTGCCAACACAGCCTTAATGTTAAGATTGGGAATTTGAACCAACAAGACGTGCAGGCGGTTGTTGAACACGGCCGAACCGACGGAGATGAAGGTTGCGCCGCCGAAGAGCTTGATGCCTGACATCAGAGCCGTACCGATGGGTATATCTTTGGTTTCAAGGAATGTCTGAGCGATGAGTAAAGGTTGCTGCCACCCAAGGCCTTGGCCAATGCCGAAGAGAGCTTGGTAGCCTATCCATGCCGAATGGTTTGTGTCTGGCTTCCAAGTCGAGATGAGGCCTGTCCCGATAGTAGCGAGAACGGCGCTGGCGATCATATAGATGGCGTGATACTGAACAAACTTGTGTGTATGGCCGGCAATGGTCATGCCGAGTGTAAGACCGAGTAAGGTAGGCAAAGAATCGATGCCGGATTTGAGAGGCGTGGCCGCTTTGATTGATTGGAAATAGATGGAGATGAAATAAAGGAGAATGAAAAAGGCGCCACCCATACAATAGCATGAGAACGCTGCCGTCCAAATGCTGCGTCGTCGAACGATGCGAAATGGGACGGTGCCAGATTCGCCTTTCCAAGCTTGAACTCCAACCCACGCAATGGCACCCAACCCGAAGCAGACGAGGAGAACAATAATACGTGCATTTTGCCAGGGATACTTTCCACCACCCCATTCTAGAGCGATGAAGAGACAGACGAGCGCGCCGATAAAGACAAGTGTTCCGTGGTAATCCAGTCTCTTGAACTTCTCCTTTGGTGGAAGATCGCGTAGTGCTGCATTCTGGGCCGGCTGCTTAAGCATGAATAGGATGCCTACGATAGCAATGGCACCAAGCGGCAGATTAATGAAGAAGCACCATCGCCAGGTAGCCTTATCACTGAAGACACCTCCAACGAGCGGACCAACCACAGATGCCACGCCATACATGCTCCCTAGCAATGCGGAATACTTCGGTCGACTCACTGGTGGGACACTGAAGGCGATAATGATGAAGCTGCCTGCAAAAATCCCAGCAGAGCCAACACCGGAGATGGCACGTCCAACAATGAGAGTGATTGAATTAGGTGCCACGCCACAGACCAAGCTGCCGATCTCGAAGATCGTAATGGAGCACAAATATGCATATTTGAGGTTGTAGAATGTGTAAATACGGCCCCAAATCAGTTGGCAAGCGCAGGTGGTAAGGAAATAGCCAGATCCGTACCAGCCAACATCCTCAAGTGAATGGAACTGCTTCGTGATCTTCGGAATTGCAGTCGAGATGATTGTGGTGTCCTGTGTTTGCCATTAGAGTTCCAGTCATCCTTTAACCTTGGGGAATGCATACCAAAGCTTGTAGAAATACCGCCATGCAAATACACACCGCTAAAATCGCCAGTCTCCCTCCTGTAGGTAGGTTTTTTGCAGCGCTAGGTCTCCTCGGCAATTGCGCTTCTATTTGATGGGCCTTCGCGGGGTCGCCAGGCGTCATCAACTCCAGAGTCGACTGGCTGCTCCGGCCCAAGGAAGTGGTATCATCTGGTGTCTCCCAGGATTCAGCAATCAACCGTTCGAGATTTGCAACTTCTTTCTCAATGACGGAATCATCCACAACTGTGAAATAAGGGTCTACTGGAGGTATGAAGCTGAAGCTGCGGATTGAGTCGCGAAGCGACTTTGATCTCATTGGCCTGCGAATCGGACTACGAAAGGAAAGGCTTCTCCGTCGGCGGTCGGGTCGTGGCGGAAGCTCATCTGGGAACAAACTGGGTAGAATTCTTTCTGTGCCTATTTCGCTGTGGAAACCAGTAGGTGGTGTTCGGTCACGTCGACGTGGATTTCGAGAATATGCGGCATCAGCATGTGTACCAAAATACTCCGATTCAAATAAATGTGGGAGAATTCTTTCGGTGCCTAGATCCCCACCGTATGGTGCCTGTTGAGTTATTTCACGCTCTTGTCGGCGCTGCTGAACAGCAAATTCTTCTCGCAGCTCGCGGCGAGTTTTTTGAACGGCAGTTTCTGTAGCACGTGCAATCAAAGCATCAATTGCACTCCATTGTGCTGGTGTGAAACCATCTGAGGATTCAGGAATAGCCATTTGCTGCATTGAGGCGAATGGATTTCCAGATGCTGGCTGGCGAACCGATAATGGTGATACTGGAGACGTCCTTCTGGGTAGAATCAGTTCGCGTGGTTGTCGGCCACTGAATGCCCTTCCAAGGGCCCCTCGTCGTGGGGGGCTGTAGTCTCTTCCTGACATCGCGTTGCCTCTTCCTTATGCTAGAAATCACCTATCCGAGATTTGATCTCTTTTGCAAGGTTTTCTTAGAATCTTGATTTTCGTTGCCAAACCAGAGTAGTATGTTGGCTAGGGCAGTATGGGCGCAGGAAACGCGAAAAGAAGCCGCGGTAAAGCCTGAAAATCAAGTATTTGAGAACGAAGGAGAAGACGTGGCCGGATAGGCTGTAGAAACGGTCGGGCTCGTTCACTTCAAACAGGCCCAATGGCCCTCTTACCTAGTCATTTGATAGAGGAAGTGAACGGAATTAGACCCTGTATGCCCGACAGTACGGAAAGTAAACGGTGCATGCTTTGGAACCAGGAACCGATCCGCATAGATCTAAGGTACAAGTGCAACCGGGATGTATCCACTGGTGGCGGTGTTATTGCTGACCTACTATCGGTGACCGAAATTAACTGCATTCTTTGGTTGTGCTCGCAACGACTCACATATCGGGAATCGGTGTACAACGAGTAGCGTAGCTCTATCATACTCCTCGTGTCATGTCAAGAAGGTGCGGGATGCGCGTCAAATACATAGATTAAAGAAGAGCGGGTAGTGGTTGAAGCTGAGAAAACATAAAGCCCTGTAGAGTTAGCTACCGTCCCAACAAGACCGGCAGCCAGCAAGGCCGTCTCTTCACTTCTGACCTCGGGTCGAAAATGTGATTATCTATTCAAAGTATTCAAATAATACGTGGTTATAAGATCGCCTTTAGCTTCCTTTGTGATTGCTATATCTTCCTTTAATGATGTAAAGGAGAAGGCTTAACTTGAGAGAAATCCCTGCCTCGTGTCCGCTTTTTCAATTGTTCAATCAAGTTTCATAACGTGGCTTACTTATCTCTCCCACTCAGGTTGTTTCGAATGGCTTCTGGACCGAAGCTTTGATTTGCATGAGGCTGAAAGTGCTGTGACGTATTACGGGGCGCAGCTCAGCGTGGTCACGGAAAAGTTGAACGTGGTCACCGATGGGGGTCGGCGAAAGCTGGGCGTGGTCACCGATGGAGCCGCCGGAAAAAGGTCGGCGCATCGGTAGCCACAATTTACCTTGAGCGACCGCATGCACTAAATATACGATAACGTAAGTTAGGGGGTTATGACGGTGTCGGTAGTTCCGACGGATTTTGGAACACCAAAATACTGCCAAATGCCAAAACCACTACCAATTTGCAGCAAAAAGCATCAGAAAACATTATATTATTAAGAAGCCGTAAATATATATAGGAGAAGCTCTATATCGACTTTTTGTAGTGTAGCAGCCAGCCAATTACTCCAAGAGGCCTGCATAAGTCCGAATTCGCGGCCCAAATTCCTCATCTGACACCTCACTATTGCTGGAGGAGCTATCTTCATCAACATCTGCATTAGGAAGCTCATCTAGAAGCTCATCTGCTTGAGTAGCTGCCTCCTTAGCTCTCTTAGAGGCGGCAAGAAGGTCCTTATAGTGAGCAGAGGCAGCAGATGCGGCAGCAATAGACTCCTCAGCTTGTTTTTGAAGCCGTTTGGCAGTATCTTGTGCAGATGTCGCTTCCTCTACTGCCCGATTGAGCGCATGTAGAGAGTCCTCTGTAAGCTTTTTATTGTATATACTAGATACGGTATCGGCAGCCTTCTGCATCTTCTTTGCCACCTTTCCTGCCTCGCCGGCCTCCCTCCGATGTTGATTAGCAACCTTCTTAAGCTTTGTGGCAGCTGTACGGGCTTCTTTCCGAGCTTCTAGTTGTTCTTTTGCGATTGTAGCAGCAGCTTGGCGCTGAATCTTTGCCTGATCTTGTGCAATCTTAGCCTGCTTCTTATCTTCCTCAGCAATACTCTTAGCATCAGCAATAGCTTGTATTGCTTGAGTAGTAAGTACTGATGCGGTAGAGAGTACGGTACGCTTCCTCTGCTTCTTCTTGTTTCTCTCTGTAGTATTATTACGAAGCTTAGCAGCTTCTACCTCCATTAACTCTATACCCTCTTCCAACGATTGTAGCCGCTGCATAAGCTTACTGATAACTGCCTTAGCCGCTTTAGGTGTAGTTTTGGGGTAAAGGATTGTATAAGCGTATTAAGCTCGATCGTTATAGGATTGGGGCGTACGAGGATGTAAAGGAGAGGATAAAAGCGTTACTGGTGCATTGCTAGGTGGTAGAGTAGATGGTTGCTGAGATAAAGGCGTTCTACTGCAGCGATTTAGAGCTTGTTTGGGGTTATAAGGTAGGAGGCCGGCTGCTTCAAAAGCGCTGTTAATTAACTCAGTGGTATATACTTGGGGCCGAATCTCGCTAAGAATCTTTAGAAACCACTCCCTATTAACACCAGTAACTCCTTCTGCTGTATACTCGTCGACTTTAGATAAATAAAGACGCTTAAGAACTGAAAATATAACCAAATTAAGAGGCTGGAGAAAGTAGGTAGAATGTGGTGGCAAGCAAATTGGAATAATTTTATGCGCCCAGCAGAACTCTACAAAGTTAATATTCACGTGGCTACTATAGCCATCCATAATAAGAAGTCGATAGCTATAGTGTTAAGAGTCTTCTTTGTCTTCTTAATAAGCCTGCCAAGCCTTAGTTCGTCGAGTATGTTGCTTAAAGTGTTGCAGCCACTTTATGCTAAGCTCTTGATTTAACCAACTATTTTCTGACATTCCGATTGTACAGTCGCCCACAGCCTCTATAGCCTCCTGCCATAGCGAAGCTGTATACTGGCGTCCTCGGAAAATGATAAACGGTGGTATTATTTGGCCATGCATCCCAATCGCATTAATCTGCGATACCCACTCTCTTAATCCATTAATCGTCTTAAAATTAATAAGACTACCTCGCAGTACTACTACTTTAGCACTGTAGGCAAAGCCTATAGCGTAGCCAGTCTCATCCATGTTCCAAATATCTAATTCGGCGACATTATACTGAGTCTTAGCGGTAGTGTAGTCTTTAAAGAACTGCTATACGCGGGCTGGATTGTTGCCAGCAAGAGCTCGTTCCGCAGTAAGAGAACGTACGTAACAAGTACGCAGCTCTTTCTGCCGTTTTAGGAACTGATATATCCATATTCTGCCTAAAGGTTCGACTGAGATGTAACGTGGAAGGATAGTAGATTCGCGTTGAAGTATAAGGGTGGCAATAGTGCGAACGGTGCGATATCGACATAGAAATCCAGCTTAAGCAAGGTAAATATAATATCAAACTATTGCATCCTCGCCAGCAGGACTTATACGATATTAGTTGGTGTGGGCGACTTAATGGGACCTCTGCTTTCCACTAAGGCGACGACGAAATGTATTTGGATCGATATCATATGCCTTTACGCAGCCTTCCTTGCTTTTATAATAACCGAGATTATAGGCTTTAATAGCTAGCTATATCTTCTCTTCTGCATCAGGAGCTTGAGGCCAACGAGGCATAATTAGTAAAGTTAGTGGTGGAGGTAATTATTAAGGAAGTACGCGTATTAGGGGCGAGTCTGTTCAAAAGGTGCAGTATATCTAATTAGGAAGGCGGTTAGCCTAATTAGGCAGGCGGTAGGAAAATCCGTCGGAACTACCTACACCGTCATAACCCCCTAACTTACGTTACATATACTGAGCATATACATGCACCCAATGACGATGAGCCGCTTCTGAGCCATGCTCAGGCTAGAATGAGAGAAGAGGAGGTATGGCTGAGTATCCCACTAGAGGTTTCGCTAACTCTCGGTAGTTCATTTCCTCAGTTAGGGCTTTTCTGTCTCTGCTCGCGGTTGCGGAATCTGAGTATCTAGACTATGTCCAGTCAAAGCTCCTGCCACACAAGCTGTCTTTTGATCGCGGCTCAAATCCCTCTACGCCTACCTGGGAGACATCACAAGCTACACAGGCCGAGCCCCCATCTCACCCAGACATCGTTGATGTCCAGCCGTCCGCCACTTTCCTTACTACGAGCAGCTTGCAACTAGAAACGCCCGATGATTGCGACTTCTTTGCCGAGTACACTACGTTAGAAAATTGCCTCTCTTCCCGTCATACTACAAGTGTTGATACAGAAATGCCAGATCATCTTGATAAGATGCATGATAACGCCGAGACGCTGACGGAAAGCTGCAGTCGTCCTACAGTCCAACGCTTCCAGAGTCGCCAAACGTACTACCCACAGCTAGCGACTCGAATGTGTCGGTAAACGATACCATGAATGATGTAGCGGAGACTGCTCGTCTCTTATTGTCCTCCCAAGCGGAGCATTATACAGAATCGACTTCGATGTCACCATCCCAAATCTCCCCGAACTGGAGCTGAGCCCAGTAGTTGATAGTATGTATACATGACCGGTATCGCCTCTGCCCACTCATTACCTTCGATCTTTGAAGCAGCTAGACTCTGTACGGAGGCCGTTCCGAGCACACTCTTCAGAATATACCAGAGATTATCAAGCTTGGCGACTCTTTTCTTCGAAAAGATGCAGTAAGCTTTATAGCATCTTTTTGCCATGGATAGGACTAGAAGGGCCTCTGGTACCGCCCTACACTAAGTAATCTAGCCAGCGATGGCATGATCATGGAAAAGCCGCTCAGCGGTTTCTATTGTGCTAAGATCCTTGAGCATAGTTACGTTGTGGACCCTGTCAAGCTTCGAATTTCGAGGGTCCTACTCTACCATTACTTTAAGAGACTGTACACCGATCTACAGACTAATTCAAGCACATCAGGCCAGCGTCCTCGCGGCAAGACCACGGCCAGTATTGCCACTGATCAAGTTCTTGATAAGCTCTATAGCGCTTACAACGAACTATTCAGGCCACAAACACGAAAACAACGGCGACACAGTCTACAAAGGCACAAAAGATTAGGCAAAAGATGGTCCATTATAGCCACTTATCTCGGACTCGGTATTTTATTAACCTGTAGCCCTAGCTTAGAAACTCAAATGTAAGATCCCTACGACACTTAGTACATACCTAATTAGCTCACATGTTTAGCAATAATCCTAAATTCACTAAACGGATGATTTTAGCTCTTCTAACGTATGCACTACATATATATCCTCAAGGGAGCGAAATGTCGGAAGCTAGACCCGTTTGTCAAATCCTTAATAGAAGGTACCCCGCCACCCTCTTCGGTGATAGTAGCAGATACATTAAGCGATATTGATGGATACAAACAAGAAAATGAGAAAGAGTGCTATGAGTTCAGGGATAAGCGGCAGCCGATAAAGCTTACAAAGGGCTTTTTTCGGATAGCGTACCGCACACCATCTGGAATCTTGAGGTTCAGGCAAGAAATAAGTGCATCATCTCTTGGTCGAAAAGACCACGAGATCGTGCACAGCCACATACCTCTGTGGCTGTTGCGCTTAGAGCTAGTTATCTACTAACTACATGCAGCTTAGCGGGGGCAGTTCAAGGTCGAATTTTCCTTCATCTGCGCGCACTAGTACTATTTAGGTGCAGAATGAATCAGGCAGTGAGAAAGAGATGCCTAGGCCTTTATTAATGGCACCTTCGACGTCACGGGTGCGAGGAAACGAGGGCCCCTAGCGTTTACATGCTGTTAGCATATTATGAGACTAACCTAATCATTTGAAGAGGGACACATGCATGATGCTTCAGGACACAGGAACAGAAACGGCGGGAAGTAAACGTACGGTTGATATCGCAGCTTTCCACTGGCCGTTTGCATAGCGACAGAGTAGTCCCAGCTTAGAAAGAGGCCGAAGCTAATCCAAATCCGTCCACCCCTTCAGACCGGGGCGAAATACGGGCTCCGACACGGCAGCAACCATGATGATCAAAAGTAGCCAAGGGATTTCAACAGATTCCCGATTCCCTTAATCGTGCGCACACTTCACGACATATGGCGCTCAGTTAAACGGTTTCCTTGATTGGCATTAGATCGAGCAAGCTTCACGCAATCGAAGCGTAAGGTCAAAATAGAGTAACACTAATAATTCATTGGACCAGACTGGTCAGGCAAAGACTGGATAGGGAAAGGAAAAAGTAAGCGAAAGACGAAAACGAGTGCCCCGGTCAGCCGGTATGATACTGGGGCTTTTCCATCACTCTCCCAGAGCCACTTCTCCTCTAGTCCGGCATGCGTTCAACACCACCTTTCATACCCTTTCCTCTCTCAGGCACTACTTTCCCGTTTCGGAGAACGTTCTCACATTCGCGCCCCTTATTTGAACACCATAATGCAATTGTAGGGCTGGATATCATAGTGTGCACACTCGTCGGATAGCAGAAGAGCGAAGGGCCCGTTGCTGCAATCGCAAGCACCCGAGGGGAGTCTCTTAAAGGCGACAACTATTATCATTCATTAAAATATCTCTCCGTTACCAATCAGGCAGACAGGCTTTCAAATTATAGGATGTTAAATATTGCTTACTATAGGCCGTGGGATCCTTTTTCCAATGAACTACGCCGTATGCGCCGGGAAGGGGGGCACACTCATCCAAGACCAGTGTGAGCTGCTTCAGGAAGGTTTTACCTTGGTCCGGGGCTGTAAAAAGGTTTATAACGGCCTCGGCCTCGGCCAAAATCTGAACGATGCCGGTTGGCTCCGGTTTGGTGTCCATCGCGACAGTCGAATTTGCGAGGCTGGCATAAACCACTGGGAAGAGATTCATGGTAGCAGCAAGGAAGGCTGCGGAAAGGTAGGCAAGTTTGACCATTTTGCCGGGTGGAATTCCAGGAAAATATTTGGGATATGGTGTAAATATTGAACTGTCAATAGAAGTTTGAATAGGTTGAGGGAAATGTGGTTGCTTGTGATATTTAGTTGCAGTCAAGATAGTTTAGAACGATTTATCTCTTTCAGACTTTGCTGTTAAAGGTGAATAGACGACAGCCTTTATAGAAAATCAAATGCTCTTCAGAGGATCACGTCAAGATCTGGTTGCGCTGGAAGGCATTCACTTATTGGTTAGACTCCCACAAACACTTTCGCGACTGACCTGTTAGCTCAGCCGGAGCTGGGAGGCTCAGCCTTATATCGCCCAGATACCAAGGTCAGCATGTGGCTTGACATCTATCATGCACTACAAGCTGGGACATGTTGGCTGATTTGTTACTGGTTGAATGGGGTTGGTAGTATAAGACTGGCCAGAACCAGTCATATTACATAAAGTGGTCATCCGGCTCTGGTTGGCGAAATTAAAGAAATTTATCACTTACCAGGCCGTATCTCTATATAACAAGCATTTGGTGAAACTCTTCCTCATAACTAGCTAGAATGCTGACTCTATATTTAGAATTACAAATTACTAAATATGTGTGTTGGTGAAATGACTACCTAGTTTGACGGGATTGCCCGCTGATTTTTAAGGCATTTTCATCTGTGGCTACCAGGAGCTGGTTTTGCTTCTATATGTCCCGTCTATTATTCACACGCTTGCGGAGAAAAGGATTAAGAATTAATCTGATTGGTGGGTACGGGCTCAAAGGCATTAATTGAGAATGGGTATATTCGCAAGGCCATTTGCAGGGAATTGCCCTGCCTTAACTAAACGTGATGCCTATAGACCCGTGCGCAAGTATATCGCTACAGTATCTATTTACAAAGCCTAAAATATACAACTAAAGAAAAAGGTATAGGTAGAAGGGAAAGCAAGCAAGTAAGGCTTAATTTTATAAATGTTAATAATATTAATATTACTAAGATATAGGGGTGCTATAGTGCTTGCTTAGCTATATAGATATATCTATTTATTATTTATACGCTTACAGAGAAAAGGTTTAAGAATTAATCTAATTAGTAGGTATAGGCTTAAAGGCATTAATTAAGAATGGGTATATTTATAAGGCTATTTATAGGGGATTGCCCTGCCTTAACTAAATATAATACCTATAGACTTAGAAGCGCAGCGCCCGTACCATATAAGGTAGAGTAAGGGAAAAAGAAAAAAAGAAAAAAGGGGGGAGAGGAGAGATTTAAGTTAATATATTAGCGTGCCAAAATAGGTACTTCTATACGCTGTTATACCTAAATACCTTCGCCTATTATATCTAGGGCGAGTAATAATAAGAATAGTATTAGCGTTTTACATTAGAAGTTTATACTTAGCTAAAATAGGTTTTTTAGGGATAATAAATAGTAAAGCTAAAACGCTTATAAGGACCACCGGCCTAGCTACTATATTTAGCCATCCGTAAAACCATTATCTTAAGTATATTAAGCAGCGCCTTTCTAAAATAAGTGTCTATTATAGAGCTTAGAGTAAAATCTAAAAGCGGCAACTTTATACTTTAGCTTATTCCTAACCGCGTAGCTTATAAAGGCCGATCTCTTTAAGTAAAAGAGAGGGGTGTTTTTAGGTTAGAGGTTGTTTTTAAATAGGTGTTTTATAGCTTAAACTGCGCATTTAGGTTACCCTAAAGCGGTAATTATAATTAAAACTCCTTAGTAATTAACGTCTATTTTACTATACTTTAGATATAATATTATATAGTCCTCTACTAGTGTTATATTGTTTCTAGTATATTTTATAGTAAAGAAGGCATAGCTATCTTTTTAAGCCTTAGTATAGGTAATCTTGCCTAGATAAAGGAATCCTATAAAGGCTATAGTAACGGCAGTATTAAAGTTAAGATCTTTAACGGATTAGGTATTTAGGGTAACTAATTAGGCGAGAATATCTTTAGTAATTGGCAATCTTTTAGCTGTAGTAAAGGGATTTATAGATATTATACTATCTAGGATCCTCTTAATAATAGGATTATTAAAAACAGAGGTGTTATAATTAGCGTTAATATAGTATAATTAAATTATAGAGACGTAGGCTTTAACTATAGTAGGCTTAATACGGCTTATTTTTAAACTAGCATTACTAAAGATCTATTAGGTAATCCATTCTCCTAGGTAATAAAGGGGCGCTAGGTACTTTACCGCTTTATAAAGGTCGTAGTAGCCCTCCTAACTTTTAATTACAGGACAGTATAAATCTCTTATTCTATTAGAGAGGCTATACTATAATAGTTAGCTAAAGCATTCTAAGGGGGCTTTTACCTTAATCTAGAAATTAGGTAGGGGGTCTTTAAGAGGGACCAGGTCTCCTATTTTAGCGTTAAATTAAATATAATAAAGAAGCGTATAGTAATAGTAAATTAGAAGTATCCTAATGCGGGTATAATAATAACACCCTATCGCAATTAAAATAAGATAGAGTATTAGCTAGCCTATTTTCTATAGAGGAAACCCACTTTATATAGAGCGTAATATTATAGGCTACAGCTAGTTAGAGGATTTTACGGAGCGGGTAATTACCTAGTCCTTTTACCACCATATTTTAAAATCCTAAGAGTACTACTATATTATCTATATAGATATAAACTAAGCTATACTCCTACTACGTTGCCCAGAACTAAAATAAGGTCGTAATTACTTAGACCTCCCGCTTATTAATTAGGGCAAGGCAGTATTCTATATTAAGGTAACAGCTTAAAGAATTATTTTAGGGTAGAGATACTAAATAGGGCGGCTATATTATCCCTTAAGAGTCCTTAAGGAAGAAGAAGGCCCTATAACTAAGAATCCTAAATGCATTTAAGAAGAGATAGAATTATTTTTAATCTATATTATTAAAGAAGAGAATACTATTTAAAAGGGTAAGAGTATCCCTCTACTATAATAAGTCTTAGCGAAGTTTAGCTGTTAGCTATTAGTAAGGATAACTACCTACCTTTATAAAAGTAGAGATAAACTCCTAGATAAAGCGGTTATATAAATGCCTAAGCCTAATTACCTAGGCGCTTTAAGCGAGTTTACTAGCTAGTTTTTAACTCTAAACTAGCGTTAGGGATCTACTACTTAAAGCTTTATTAATCTCCTTAATTATAGTAGCCTATTTTAAAGGAGAAAGACGTAGCTTAAACTTTAGAGTATCTATAATATAATCTAGGACTTTAGCCGTGGTGCCTTTAATATTCTTTAATTTGTTTTATAGGATACCTAATTTATTACTTAATTAGTTATATATACTAAGTAATTAAGGGAGAATAGAAGCGTTAGAGAGTATAAAGATAAAGTTATCTAAATAGTACTCTAAGGCGGCGTTTAGGATATATTAGATAAGTATTTAGTAAAATCCCTCCGTAAAAAGATTAAATAAAAAGGGTATAGTTTAAAGGCCGAATAAGAGGCGACGTTTAAAATATACTATACCCTTCTAAAAGAACCCTATAAGGCATTAAGCTTTAATAAAAAGTGGGATATTTTAAAAGGCGTCCTTAATATCCCTCTTAATAATTATATAACTACGGCCTATATATATAACATATTAGAGAACCTAATTAACTATTAAATATTATAGTATAGCGAATACTATAGGAATTAAGTTATTAATAGATTAGCTAAATTGTAAAGATAAATTATAAATACGGCGCTATCCCCTATTTACTTTAGATATTAAACCTAGCAGTAAGGATATAACGGGAGATATTACTATTATAATCTTACCTATATCTAGATCGGCGCTAATCTTCTCTAAGATTAGGACTATATTTACGGCTATTAAGGCTTAGTTCTTTTAAAAAAGGAGCTTAATTTCTAGGTCTACCCTAATCTAGCATTTAAACTTTAAAATACTAATAATATTACATTAAAGGTTACTAGGGTATAGAGATAAATAACACCCCTATACTTAAATAATTAAGGGGGACGTCAGGAAAAAATTTAGCAGCATTTAGCCAGCATTTTTAGCATTTCGCAGCATTTCGCAGCATTTAAAACAGACTATACGCATTAAGCAGCATCTAGGCAGCTATATATATATATTATATATAAAAAAATTATTTTTAGATAGATAATTGGATATAGTATATTATGTAATAATTTTTTTTATAAATTACATATAAATTATATAAGTTATTCTACTTCTAAAAAAAAATTCTAAAAAATTCCAACTTTTTTTTTAGAAGTAGAATAACTTATGTAATTTATAAGTAATTTATAAAAAAAATTATTACATAATATACTATATCCAATTATCTATCTAAAAATAATTTTTATATATATAATATATATATATAGCTGCCTAGATGCTGCTTAATGCGTATAGTCTGTTTTAAATACTACGAAATGCTGCGAAATGCTAAAAATGCTGGCTAAATGCTGCTAAATTTTTTCCTAACGGAGGGAGAGTCCTATAGAGGAGAGGAGGGCAGAAAGACTAGAAATAATAGTATAGTATTTAGCCTACCTATACTATAAGGATAGAGTATAGTTTTAGTAGAGTATAGGTATAGCTTTATAAAATCCTCTTCCTCCTCTTCCTTTTCCTTATTAATACTTATAATTCCTTATAGTATATAGGCTACCGCATTTACTATAGGTATATAGAAACTTATAATCCTTACCTAGGTTATACTTCCCTCTATTAAAGCTATAATAGGTCTTTAAGATATTAGTACTTACTTACGCGCGTTTTAAAATAAATACGGATTTATAAGTATTAGAATTATAATAAATATCTAGGAAGTTACTAGAGATTTTCTAGTTAGCTAGCTCTAACTAGTTCTTTTAAATAACTATAGAGTAATACTTTAAGGCTATAGTTATTAAGGGAGCAATTTAGTAGGTAGTAGATAGCTAGATAACTTAATTATAAAAAGTAAATATTTAGGGAATAAGATCTACTAAAAGATTCTTATATATAATAATTAAAATTATTATATAGTTAAGGAAGCCCTTTACCTATACTTTAACTAACAGGTAGTCCTTTATTATCCCTTCTTTTGGTCTTATAGAAAGGACGCTATTAATAATAAGGATATTATTTTAAGGCTTAAACTAGAGCTAGTGTATCTAGAGGCGAGAGAGGTTATTAGGTAAGAAAGTGCCCTAAAATACCTTAAGTATCTCTTTATTTAGGACGCTAGGGAGGAAAATATTTAGGATATTAGCTATAAAGGGGAGCAACTTACCTAGTTTATTAATTAGGGTTAAGGATAATACTACCATAGCTAATCTCGCTATTACTATAGCGAGGCTTAATATATAGAGTTTAGTCGCCTAATCTTTCTATTCTTTTTAGACGCGTAGTATTTTGGTATAGTCCTTTTATTCCTAAAGAAGTCTTATTTTCTAGTTAGTTGCCTAGTCCTTAACCTCCTTTACCTAAGCTCTTCTAATCCTTAGGTCCTCCTTATATAGTTATTAAAGCTATTCTTTAGCTTTTTTAACGGCTAAAGTCTCGCGTTAAGCCGTGGAGAGAGGCGCCATTATAGAGGATAGAGACTGTAACGCCGGCGTATCGCCTAAAGGTATAGGGGAAGGTAAGAAAGACTAGTAGGTAACCTCTAAGGAGTTTAGCTCGTTAAGTATATTGTTATTAGTTAAGTTTTTAAGGTTTTTATAGACGATTTATAAAGGTTTAAACGAGCGTATAGGTTGTTAAGTTATTAACAGCAATAATTAATTATTAGAAATTAAGTAAATAATTATATAATAAGCCTGCATCAGGAAATAGAGGCTCTCTATTTAGGTAATCCGCGCCTCGCTTACGACTTTTACGCTACACCCTAACTGGCAATCTTCCTTAACGACCAACTATAAAAGGCCCTCCCTTTGCCGTCTTTTATCCTCTATCCTCCTTAACTTTTTCTCTCTACTCTCTCTATTTCCCCCCTCGCTCTTCTTCCGCCCGTCTTAGCCGCCCCCTCCATTACGCCCCAATTATCTATTATAAGGCTTTTTTTTTTAAACTCTGCCGCAGTATATGCATAGTCCCTAACTCTGCTTCCGTTAATCCATTCCTCCCTATTGTCTTATTTCTATATATACTATACCGTCTACTTCTAGGCATCCTAAGCTGCTACTAGAGAAGCCGCTTCTGGACTTATCCCCATAAGTAATTTATAGACACCTTTTCTTCTCTCTTATACACTCTCCCTATCCTTCTCTTATTAACTTTTACTCTCTCCTCTTAGGCGAGTTACGGCTGCGGTTAAAGTGGTAATACCTCCTACTAGTTGCATAGTTAATGCTAGCCTATATATTTAGGAACTTATTCTCCACCTTAGGGTTACTAATAGCATTTGCTGCGTATTACCTAATATATATTTTAGCTAAAGAATATATAGCGCTTATGCCACTATCTTAGCTCTAATTACCTTGTATCGCACTCTCTAACTTTAGCCCTTTAGTAGATATACTGGCTAATCCGCGCTCCGTTATTTGTGTCCCGCTAGGGCTAAAACCCTTAATAATAACGCGGTAAGTCACTAGTATAAGGCATTAATTTCGTTCCTATAACCTTTACGTTACTATTATAGCCCCTATAGGATACTCCACCTTATATAAAGTGTCTAGCGTAGTTATAACGTTATAATGTAACTAGTAGGGAGCTAGTGCCTAGAAGTTAGCCGATAATAGCTTAGTAATGGCGTTAGGCGCGCTATAAGACATAAATAGAGCCCTCTAAGCCAACCATTTAACTAGCGTAGGGCAATGCCGGTAAGAATTAGTTATTAATGCGTTATCTAATATAGCCTTATTCTACATAAGGGGTTAGCCAATAATTAAAGAATTAGCTAATAATCGGCGGTTTTATTTAAAGTAATATAGATCCTTAATTAGCTAAAAGATGCGGATAGTAGGTTATAACGTAGATAGGTATACTAAGATGCGGAGAACGGTCTAGAGGGTTTTTTATAATATTTACTAGCTAATTATTTAGGGAGCTATATATACTCTTATTATAATAGAGCCTCTATGGCGCCTATAAGTATAATATATAATTATCTTAGAGACGCCGAAGGTAATAGGACTTTAAGCCGGTCCTTACTCCCCCTAATGCCGGCAGCTCCTTTATACTACCCCCTATAACTAAGCTTATGCGCTAGGATATAGTATTTATATAGGTTCCTTACAATCTTACCTTAGGCGGCGTTATCGGCAGCGGTATATAAAGTAATACTCCTTAGCTTAGAGAGGTAGCTATATATTTTAACCTTTAGACTAGCTTCTATTCTTATAACTAGAGAAGCTAGTAGATCTTAGCACTAAAATAGCCTCCTTTTTTAGCACTCTTTTACTTACCCCTTTACTTCCTCCTATAAAATATATTCCTTATATTCCTCTAATACTTAAGCCTAAGATAAAATCTAAGGCTAAGCCTAAGGCGAAGCCTAAAATAATGGAACCTAACTTTAGTAAAGCTGGCTCCCCTAAATATAATAGAGAGTGGGCTAATATTAATAACTTCTTAACTAATCTACTAGACTTTAAAGCGTCGCGTTTTTTAGATCTGGGACTACTGGCTTTAGTAAGAGCTATTAATCCTTTAGGTTCGCTATATTAAGGTATTATCTATATCTTAAACGGTATAAGATAATAGATATTAGCTAATATATATGTGTAGACAGCGAAGGTAGTCTTAGCCCTATTCCTCTATAGATACTATAGAGTTACTAGCCTAGCTAAGAAGGGGCTAACTAGGCTATAGGCGTTAAGGAGATAAACTTAGCTATAGATGGGTTATTTAATAGAAGTAGTCTAGGTAGGCATATTAATAGTATTACGGCTTTTATTTACTAATTAATAATAGAATTTCCTTTAGTTCTAGAGGATAATATAGCTAAAGTAAGCTATAGTATAGGGGATATCTAATCTAGTGGCGGGTTGCCAGAATATTAAGATAATGGTCTAGACGCAGCTAGTATACGCGCCCCCTCCGTAAAGAATACCGGAGGTGTATATAATAGTAAGTAATCTTCCTATAGACTTACAGAGTCCCTATTTTAACGTATTTAAAGATAGTCTACTAGAGTGGGACGAACCTTTTTATAAGGATCTGGGTATAATAAGTTAGCCGTCTATAATATATAAGCGGAAGCGCACTTTATCCGCTAATACGGCTATCTCCTCTATAGAAGCGCTAGACTTAACCTTAGAGCTAGCTCTAGAAGACTCTTATTTAGTAAAGCGGTAAAAGTTAGCCTAGCTATAGGCAGAGAGCCTTATATCTAGTCCTATATATACACTAAAGTTAACGCCGCCACTAGGCTATAGTAGCCCGATTTCGCCTTTTAGAACTAGTAATAATTTAAATACTAGTAATCTAGATAATAGTAATAAAGATAATAACGCTAATATCCCGGACTTACCTTAAAGTAATATCCTTAATTTAGTAAATAGCGGGGATAGTAAATATTAAGGGTATAGGCTAGATACGGGGCCGCTGGAGCCCTTAAGACAATTAGTCTCTCTATATAGATAAATAGAGGGTAATTAATATGTTAGTAAGGATATATATACGGGTAAAGATAAAAGTAATAGCAGCGATAGTAAGGTTAGGGAGAGCGGCGAGGATGACCTTAATAGCGACCAGGAGGTGTCCCGTAGGGCTAATATAGCAACTTTATAGCGATATAAACGTAGCTATTATCTATTCTAGAATAAGCGGCGCGGTCTAATAGGAATGAGTTTTAAACGGCTTAACGGGAGTATAAGGCCTATAAGAACATTGCGATATCTAAAGTTATTACTAGCACGCCGCCACTTTGGATCTAAAGTAGATATTATAACTTAGTCTACTTCCCTTTAAACATCCTCTTTAGGAGCGAAGGTAGTATATAACTATATTATAAACTATAGACAGAGCGACTATACGGACTATCGGCTAACTAATATTACCTTTTACTAGGTGCCAGAATGCACAATATTAGTAATAGCAATTGTTTATTAGAATGAAATAATGTCAAAATTATCTTTAAAACCGTTAATAATTATATACAACTTACTTGGTAATATAGGGCAACTTATCCATATAACGCAGTTAACGTTAAATTTATAGCTATTAGTAGGCTATTAGTATAATAATATACTAAACGTATACACCAGTCTAAGCTTAATATAGTAAAGTAGTAACTATACCGCCAGCAAAACTAATACGCGTAGTCTATACGGTAAAGGTGCTAATAATAATACCGTTAGTCTAAATAACGACGAGGACAATAACGACAGAGATAATAATTTTGGGAATGGCAGCTAAAGCTTAGGTAGCGAAAGCTTAGGCGGTAGTAATTCTAATACTAGCGCCGCCGCTAATAATAGGCGGCTCTATAGAGAGCATAGGCGCGTATAAGTCCGAATACGTCAGCTATAGCTAGAGTTAGACAATTGGCGCTTATTCGCGTATAAGAATAAGATAGGTATAAAGTGGGATAATATATTTGGTCGCTTCCTAAATTAGACGCTAGGTATAGTATAGGCGCACTAGCATATATTATAAGGGAAGTAATTCGTTAAGGCCGCTGTGATATCCTTAGGATCTCCTAAACCGTTCTTACAGAGTAAGGTTTATTATAACTATAGCACTTTATCCTATTTACTGCTAGATTCCCTTACTATTTCGTCTATAAAATTATATATACTATACTAATATTAAGAAATAATTCTAATTTCCTTAAAGGAGTTAGTCTCTAGAATCTCTCCTTCTCTTTATTATCTAATTTTGTCTAAAGCGGCGAAGTTTTATAATATTATAGAAAATTTAAAGACCTGGCCTATAATCTTCTTAATATACTTATCCTATTTTTTTTATATATAGCTAGTTAGAACGGAGTATAGGGAGTTAAAACAATTAAAAGTATTTAAATTGGAAATAATAGCCTTAATATTAATTAGACACCAGCTCTACTTAATAAAAGTTCTTTTCCCGCTCTAAAAACACTAAAGAAAAGCCTAGGCTTAGAAGACTATCTACTATCGCGTATAAATTTATGTAAGGTTACTACCTTAGTTAGTACTTCTAATTAGACCTATTAGGGATCCCGGGTTAAGCTAATACTATAACTAAATATACGTAAACAAGCTAAGGTTAACCTATAGCTTACGCCTATAGCTTGCGGTATATATAGCTGGTATTTCTTATAACCTTAAGGCTAAGCCCTTATAGTTTAGAATGGTAAGGATACCTAGCCTAACGCCATTAAGCTTAAAAAATGCTGTAGGCTGTTTAGTATACTACCCTAAGTTTTAAGGTAGCGTTAATAGAGCCTTAGTAAAGCCTTTTATCCTTTAACCGTATAGACACGAAGCTAAAGCCTAGAGCTACCTCCGCCGCCGCCTCTAAGCATCTTTAATAACGCGTTTAATCTGCGACTTCTTAAGGCGCGACTTATAGTAGACCGTATTGGCTACGATAAACTGTTTATAGTATTTAATAGACCACATCGTCTCCTAACCACATCCGTCCTATCTTTAAGCTCGTTGCCGTTTACCCTATTCTATAATCGCGCCTCCCCATTGCGGATTAACGTGCCTTACTATCTTCCTTAAGCCACTTTACCGCTATAACTATATTCCCTAATACGGTTTTAGTGATAATATCCCTCTCTTAACCCTTCTATAGAAGAATTATACCCTCTAGTAATAAACAGCTGCTTGTATAAGCTATATAAGTTATATTAACTTAAAACTACCCCTACTCCTCTACTACGCAACTAAAAGATAACCGCTATTAGATTCCTAATTGGGTTTAATATAACGAACTACCTTAGCTCTAGACTTATAAGTATGGTATACCTAAACTCTTCCTCTAATATTATTGTTAAATATCCTTACTAAGTAGAAGAAGAGCCCGCTATTAAAGTTAAGAGATAGATCTACGAGCGGTTCTAGTAATACGGCGGGCATAAAGGTCTGCTAAAGTTTTATAGTACCTTTAAATCCGGCATCTAGCTAGAATATGTAAGTAAGAATAAACTCCGCCAATATATTTAAACCTATAAGATTTATACTAAGTAATGCCTTTAATAGGCTTAATAAGTCACTAGTGCGCTTGCCTTTATTTATTTAATAAATATTATTTATACGGATCTAATATACGGCAATATTTCCTTAGACGACAGCCTATATATAAAACTCCTTAACTTTAGTGGCTCCTTATTAGATGGCTCTAAGCTATCTATTATAGTAACTACGAGCTATAAATGTCCTAGAGCCGACCTAAAATCAACTTAGGTAGACCTGTTTACCCTTAGCTCTACCCTATACAAAATTTAAATAGGTAAACCTCTATACTTTAAGCTTGGGCTTAAAGAGATAGAAATCACTAATTTGTTTAAACAATCTAAGTTTTTTTAAAATAAAAAGTCTAGGACTAATAGGCGATATTATTACAGGGTACTAGCAAGGTAGGTTTATAAGTACAGATAATATTCTTAAAGGTATACTACTTATTAATCTCCCTTAACTGTTATATACTAACGCCGTTTAGCTATTAACTTCTATAATAGAACCTATCCCTTTACTCCTCCCCTCCTTAAGATAACTATTGCAGTTTTAGTTCTTAGCTTAGTTATATTCCTTACCTATAGATTAATAAGGCGATAATAAATTAGGAGGACGGGGCTATATAATAAGCGTAAAGCGGGTATTTCTTAGGCTTCTTAGAACTGCTAAAGGTAATTATTTATCTATTCACCCCTTTGGCCGGTGTGGGATTATTATAAGGGCCGGTCGCCGTACTGCTATCTTAGCAGTAATCGTATAATTATTTAGGGAAGGTATAGTTCTGCTTATACTTAGAGTATAAGTAGGGGTTGTTAACGTAGGTATACATTTTACTTAAGTTAAGGTGCGTCTCTATACTTGGGGACAGACGTTAGATAAGCTAAGTTAGCTATCTTATACCTAAAAGCATTAGCTATAATAATATGCCCCTAGCTAGCTCTTAACGCTAATAATATAGAGCGCCTGTGTTAGTTAGCTGGGATATAGTATGCATTAAGTGTCCGCAGGTCGCTAGATTTTAGAGATGCGATTACTATATATATTAGTAGCTACCTAGAAAACCCCGCTGGTTAATATATGTTAATAGCGCGTTTTTAAACGAGGGCAGGAGGGTATAGTTAGATTTTATTAATCGCATAATAAGCTAGTGCGTTAAATTAGGCCGCTCTAAGTGCACTTTATAGTCCTGTTAACCCTTCTCCTATAAGTACACTTAGCTTATTACCCGTGCGCCACTAATAAGGCCATTACTAACTTCCTATAGCTATTAGGGCTATAGTAGGTACTAAGATTACGGAAATCTCTAAAAGGCAAAATTAAAAGCCACCTTATATTAACCAATTCCGTAAGGCTTAGCTAGACGCTAGTCCTACTAGTAATAAAATTTATAGACGCTTAGAGTGCTAGGGGAGTGCTCTTAAAGCTAGCGGGATATAATTACTCTATTAGTTGTGAGTTTACTATTATTATAGCATACCTAGTAATAATGCCCCTTTAAATAAATCGAATAAAAGTTATATTGCACATTCAGCTATAACAGGGGATAATCTATTAACTACCGCTATGCCATTACTAAGTTATATCTAGGAGCTTCTTAAGGCCTGCAGTATATCTAAATTTTATATCTTAATGTCTCCATCCTTCCTATAATATTTTCTTAGTAAACATCTCTTATTAGGTCTTACCTTAAATAAGGTTAAGCAGTATTTCCTTTAAATATTAAACCTTCTCTAGATTGTTATAAGCGTTATAGTGATTAATAAGGTTTTAGAAAGCCTTATCTTCTTTATTATCTGTTATTAACCCATTATCTTTAAAATAAGAGTAAATAATATCGCGTTGTCTCTCAAATTCCTTCTTCCAGTCGTTACTAATTTTACTCTATTTTAGTGTTAGAAGCTAGATTAGCTGTAATATACAAAGCTATAAAAACTTATATATAAAGGCTGGCAATCGTTTTATATATTATACATAAAACATATTACTAGGGACACAATTTTATAGATGTTAGAAATGCTAGGGAAGTATTCTTAGAGCCGAGCGTATAACTATCTTTAATTAACCGTATACCGTATTTTTAACCTTAACTTAGATAAACTAAAAGACTAAAAATGCTAAAGAGCAAAGAGATTTATGCAAAAGTATACGTAGGTCTAAAATCGGAGGCTTTAAACAACCTAGAAAACGAGAATAGAACGCGAATTGCCTATAAAAAAATTTATTAGCGGGATATTGCAGGTATAGAGGCGTTTAGATAGCTAAGCTGGCAAGTACTAGAGTGCTAAATTATACTAATATTCTCCTAACTTTAAGCTAAGTAATAGGCTTAAAGTACGGGGCTATATACTAGGGCCTAGTTCCGGTCCTAGTTATATATAAAAGCTAGTATGACTTATCTTTAGTTAATTATGTCTTAATAGATATAAGGAGATAGTGCGCGGGCTATTGTATTTATGGTATTCGTCTAGAAAGCGTGTCTTCGCGTAGGGATAGAAGGTAAAAATCTTATTATAAACTTGCTTTAACTAATATTTAAAAGTAGAATAAGGGGACTAGACCAGACTAAACTAGAATAGATAGAAATAGGGCGGGATATAGCCTATTCTAGCCTAACCCCCTTTTAGCTAAGAGAGATCCTTTAATTTAAGCCTATTACCAATGCACCTAATATTAGAGATATTTAATAAATAGTGCACTAGATAAGGCTAAGGCTTTTACCTTCCGCCTTTACTCTTCTAAAGATACCTAATTAGTTACCTACTTACGCTGCCTACTTCTATATAGAACTTATTTATTGCCTTATACTTCTTAATATACTGCTTTATTAGTATTATAATGTTTTTTACTTACATTCTATAAATATTTCTCTACTTAGATGGCACTACTACTATTCCCTCCATTAGAAGTACCTTGTCGTTTAAATACTCCTCCGCTTTATTCCGTTCTAAGTCACTATTAGCGTTCTTATTTAGTTTTATCTAGCGGACTAGGAGCTTTAACCGCCCTAGATCCCTTTTAGCTAATAAGTTAATTGTTAGCATTTTCGCTATAGACTGCACTGAGTTTTTAGGTTTATGCTGCTACCCTACTAAAGAAAACTACTAAGAAGAATTAGATTTCGGCCCTATAGCGGCTATATAGACGGCTTACAGAGGCCGGCTAGCCGGCCGATCTTTTACCTTATGCCCGTCTCGGCTAGTGTAATTGTTATTTTATCCTAAGCTAGCGGCACCTCACTATCCTAGCTAAAATCGCACCGCTAGTTAGGATGTGCCTTAATAGCACTAGGAAGTTTCCTAATATATACGCTTTTTATTTCAGTTTTAATCTTTCTAATTTATAAGGCACTGTGCCTATAAGAGCTAGAAGAGCCCTTCCGTATTAAAGTAATACAATTTCTTAAAAGGACAGACTTATAGGGAGCCTTATACACTATAATTATTGGGATTATTACAGCGGTAGCAAGCATAATTCTCCTATTAGTGGATAGCGTATACTTATTTCTTTTGGTAAGTAAGTCTCTTAGCTTTCTTAGCTTTTTAAGATATCCCACTAATCTAAGTAGGGAGAGTGTATTGTGGCCTATATTATAATCGGTATAAGAGTTTCTATATAAGCCTGGAAGTACTATAAATAAGGAGAAGTATTAAGGCGATTAGGCGCAGAGGGTCTGGTAAGGATAGATTTAGCGCAGGAGATAGCTAAAGTGTAGCTATCTAAGGGAGTTATCTGTCTTTGGGGTTAAAGCTATAATTAATTTTTTTAGTTTTCTATTCTCTTTAACTAGACTCCCTTTAGGGATTAAGTCTGTAGTAGCGATCTTAAACCCGACCTTTAGTGTATTTAATACCTAAATTGTAATTAGGATAGTCCTAAATTGGCCGTATATAGGTACTTATTACCTACTAGTTCGCCTTATTAAATAAGGGTTGGCTATAAACATCCATAAAAAGGTTAGAAGGCTAAGTAAAAGCTATTGTTTATAGATGGTGAGCAAAAGCCACTTATATTAACTAATACTAATACTATAGGCCAGGGCGAGCCGCATCTAACAGTCCGGCGCTTAACCCTTAGCTATTAGGCATATAATATCCGCCCCACTAAAAGCTAAAGGGGTAGCTATTATATAAGTCGGGCATTAACGTTTATAGCTAGCATTACTTTAAATAAGGCCTATTTCGCCTTCTCGCGCCATATACTTCTACTTATATATTCTTTTAAATATCGTATATACTTTATAGTTTGCTATATAGCATATAGGTTATCTTTATTTTAATTAACTTAACTTTTTTGGCTTTATATAAACAGCCCCTCTTTTCTAAAATCTTATTAACCTAATAATACCTCTAAAACTTTAAGGTGAGTTGTATATAAGTAACTTTCCATCCTTATAGCAATTATATAGTTACTTATCCTATAGGCAGCACTTTTAGTAAGTATATATACGTTCTCGCCTCCTTCTTTTTAGAGGATATCCTTAACCAAGCCCTCCCCTTAGTAAAAGACGCATTTTTATATATAAACACTTCTTCCCCTTAACTAGGCCCTGCAATTGTTACCTTAAAACGTCACTATAGGATTTTACTAAGTGCGCGCTAAGAGACCTGCCCCTTATTAAACCTTATACGCTATTAATAAAGACCTTAATCCGATTTTAGACGGCCGTTATATAATAGGGCGCCGTTTTCTAAATATATATTATTCTACCTTACGCTAGACTATATAAGGGCCCTAATTATAGCTAGGGCGAGTTAGATAACGCCAGTTAATAATATCGCGTAAGATAATTAAAAGCTTAAGGAGAAGGCTATATAATTAGTAAGATAATTACGGGGCTTATAGGAATATATTTTTGCTAAATACTATCTAGTTTAGAGTAGATCTCATTATAGACCCTAAGACGATTAATATAGACTTTGAAATAGTAGACTCGTTAGTTCGCGCAATTCTTATTAAGAAACACAGCGCCGGTAGGGCTATTAGAGTCTTTAGTAACCTAATAAGGAACGTGGTTATAGGTCCGAATAAGGGTACTAGTTTTATTATCGTTATTATAAGGTCTATTAAGGAGTGCATATTATTGGGAAATTTATTAGTGCGATACTTTTACCGCCGTAGTTCTTAAAGTAAGTATATATTAAAGTAACGCTTTACTTAATTAAAAAGAGAATTCCACTTTTACGCTTAATTTAAGAGTCGGTTCTAAGTTAATGTCAATAAATAGTAACGGCACACCAATATATAGATATGTTATTTATAAGTTTAGGTAGCTAGCCTTATATTGCTATAGGAAGCTAAGGAGATCTGTAAATTTAAGGTCTAAAATTGATATAGCGTTAGAACGAGAATCTAATAAGGTATCTATCTTTAAATAAGCTATTATTAAAGTATAGGGACAAGGTTTTTAAACTATTTATCTTTCGCGTATCTAATATAAGAGCGCTTTCTTTTTATACTGAGTTTTGCTCTACTACAAATAAGTAACTAGTTATTAAGAGTGGAAGAGTTATATATACCTAGTATTTAGTATATAACCTAGGTATATATAGTTTACGGAGTCTAAGTAGGTAGAGTACTTCCTAGGTCTAGATCCGTATTAAGGCCTAGTAAGTAACTCTCTAATAAAGAAGTATGTGTGCTTTATAATAGGCCTTGCTCTATTAAGAATTAATAATAAAGTTATTTAGGATAAAAGAGTTTATCTACTAGTAGTAAGAGTAATCTCTAAAAACTAACGTTTCTAAGATAAGGAAATTAAGGTGCTAATTAAATTAGCCTTATAAAGTTCCGTTATAGCCGCTATTAGTCCTTATAGGTGCGAGGCAGACTTTTACCAACTTTAAAGTTTTAGAAGGAGGCCCTTTAGCGTTATTTTATGCAACTTTAAGATAGGTACTGCTAAGATGCATAATAGGAACACTTTAGGTCCTACACCTAGAAAAACATCTATTAAAAAAGTGCGTGCTTATAGCCTCTTACTGCAACTTTATTTTAACCGCTTTGCTAGGGATACTATATCCTCTTATAGTAAATCGTAACACGATCTAAACGCATTAATTTGGTATAAGAGTAATGGGTACGTGTTATTATTAAATATTATTCTCTCTTTTTTAAGTTATTTAATTAACTAGTTATTTAATTTAATAGACTTTAAGGATATAGTAGAATTAAAGATAAATAGATAAGGCTAAAATGGGATAGGAGCTAATAGAAGCGGACTGGATAAGATAAGGATAGAATAAAACTAAGGTAGGATAAAAGTGACGACTGGACCAGACTGGACTAGACTGGACTAGACCGCGTGGCGGGTACCTAAGTTTAGACTAATTGCGGCTGCATCCTAAAGCAACAATTCCTATCTTCTCTTATTTAAACAGCGCACCTAATACTATATACGTATCTCTTTCCCTTTAATCTATAATATTTACCTTCGCTACCGCATATAAACCAATGCAGTTATATTAGTTTTAGCGCAACTCTAATAGTTAGAATAAGAATCCCGCATATAAGCCCTCGCGATATCTCCGCAGTGATAGTAAGAATATAACTACGGTATAAGCTCCGCTAAGCTCCTAAATATAGGGCTTAGCTCTATTTCTACAGTTAAGGCAAAATCGTATAATATTTACTTAGTCCTCTACTATATCGGAACTAATGTTAATATATATAATATGGCGTCTCCTAGAATAAATAGGGGAAAGTATTTATATAGTATATTATATTACTAGGTATAAAGAGGGCGGATTTTATTCGAGAATTAATACTATTAATTTTCTCTACACTTAGCTCCTTACTTTATACACTTAGCTTATTACTAATTTTATACTTTAATTTAGCACTACGTTACTAAAGCTTTGTAAAGCAATAATGTTAAACCAGCCTAAGACTATAAAGCCGTATAAGGTGTCTCTAGATACCCCTCCTAGCTATAGAAGTCCGTAAACGCCTCTTTTTAGCCTAGTTATACTGCCCTTAAACCTAGTTATACTGCCCTTAAACCTAGTTACTGTCCTTTACCTTGCGGAGCTGCTTAAGGACGTATTAAAGGTAGTAAAAGCAACACCTAGCGCTATAGACTCTCCTAAGGCTACTAAGCCTTAAGCTATAAATAGTTCCTAACCTTAAGAACTAAGAGCCTAAGCTTTAAAGGTAGAGTATAAAATAGTTAATAAAATGTATATCCCTACTAAACCGAAAGTGTAACCCTAGCTAATTTGCTTTATGTAGCTAGGATAATGCAACCTTAAAGTATAAGATAGTTAAATCCTCCATAGTACCTTTTGAGGTGGACGTATATAACGAATATATATTTATTGTTCGTATATACATTAATAAGCACGAAAATAGCTACTAGATTTATGTTACTAATAGTAAAACAATAGATAAGAAGACTAAACGCATAACGTACCTTATTGACGTCAAGTCTAAAGGCCTACGGGATATACTTAGGTCCGTTCTATAAGGTGTAGATAGAACTTTCCTTAAGGAAAACAAACCTACGGTATAAAACCCTATTTATTAGGCCCCAGATCGGCTGCTAACTTAAGACTAGGTAGAGCGGAATATGTTATACTACTTCCTTCCTAAGCTAGAAGCTTATAAGGGAGCCCTAAAGAACAGCACCCACTTTGACCTCTTGGTGAACTATATTAGGGATATATATACCTTAATAAAATAGCGCCTTAAATCGCTACAAGATAGCGGAGAAATTACATTTAATCTACTTTAAACTCTTTTTAAGTCGAATGAATTGGTGTATAGGAAATGCTATAGCACTAAGAAGCATAGATGTACGAGATTTGACTTAGGTGAGGTGAAAGAGGACGATAAAGGAGATGAATATTTCCGCATTTAAGGTCGGTATCTAGATTTTAATAGCAAAAAATTTAGTAAGGCTGTAACTGCAGCTACTATTTAGAAGTTTTAGGGATTAAAGCCAATACATAGCCTTATATATTTTCCCCTTAAATATCACCCTAACGCAGAGGAGGAGAAGCGAGAACTTGCTAATAGCGGTTGTAAATTCATTTCATTAATAGGGACGCACCACCAACAGCATAAAGGTAAAGCCTTTTATATAAAGAAAGGAAAGCCCTTTAGATTATCCGTTAATAGTCGGATTATAGTTAACCTAGTACTTTTCTAAGAGAATAATCCAAACTACGCTAAACCTAGTATTAATAAGCAGCGAAAATACCAAACCAACGATATTTGGACGATTTGTTTTAATAAACCGGCTAAAAAAAAACTTAATAAAGTTAAGAGTAATAGCAAGGAGCCTACTAAGTTAAAATATAAGGACTTGCTTATTTGCAGCCTAACTATATTAGGGTTTAGTTTTAATAATAAGCTCTAGTATAAGTTCCTAGATTTATAAGCTAAGAAGACTATAAAGCTAATTTAATATCCCGCAGTAGAGTTTGCTATTAACAATATTAGTAACATTAAGTAGAATGCCCTCTCCTTTTAGAACCTTACCATCCTAGAGAACTGGAAGAAGCTTATTTAGGCTTTTATAGCTTCTTACGCAAATAGGGCTTAGTTTAATAATTTTATACTAGGTAAAGGACGTAGTTTAATTATGCTACTATAGTATAAGCTCCGTTCTGCTTTATATTTAGAGAAAACTAATATAGAACATTAGTGGTCCTCCTAGAGTTAGAAAAACCTTAACCGTAGAAGAACTTTTAGAAAAGCTATAAAAGCCGCTTTATATAGTATGCCCTACTTATTTAAATTGCTACTATTTACCTAACTCTTCTAGTTATTTAGTAGGGACCTAGCCACTAACGTAAAGGAGGTTAAAATTTAGCTTTCTTGCGCTTTCCAGCTAGCCAGCTATTAAAATACTATACTTTTATTAGATAAAGCTAACGTATTTATAAAGCAACGATTATTAGATTATATAGGCAATAACCTAACTTCAATTTTTCTGCGGAAACTTAAATACTATAAAGGAATTATAATCCTCACTACTAATTATGTAAAAGACTTTGATAATATAATACAAAGCAGAATACGTATAGCTATAAAATACCCTCCCTTAGGCGCTAATATGAGACGGGGCCTTTAGGCCAGTTTCCTAATAAAGGCAGTTACTAGTAGGGCAAGATTTAGTTATAAAGAGCTTAAGAAATTAGCATAACGAGAGCTTAATAGCCGATAGGTAGGAATACTAAAGTCCTAGCAGAGAATTTTTGTACTAAATTATTTATATTTTATAGATTAAAAATGCTATAGGAGCAGCCCTTGCCTTAGCGCACGAGGAAAAAAAATCGTTATTCTATTAGTATCTGGAAACAGTTCTGCAACTAGGTAATAAGTTTAACTATAACTATAAGGGTCCAGGCTAAGTTGGTAATTTAGACACTTACTACTAAGTATTTCCTACTTTTTAAGACTTTTAGGCGGCTGCGATTTTAGATATAGATATAGTCGGGTAGTTATATATTAAATCCCTAGTTGCGGGCCTAGGTTCTAATAAATATAACTAAATAACTTAAAGTATCTACTACCCTCCTAAAACCTCAATTGTGGGTAGCTAGTGTATAAATGGCTCCCATTTCTATACGGGATATAAGCCTATATACTTCCTTACTCCTATAATAATAAGGCCTATACGGTAGGCTATAACGCGGGCGAATTTAGGAATAAGAGAACGGGAGCTGTAGGGTATTGGTTCCCGTAGAGGAGTGGAAGACGTAGGTATTAGTTCCTATAAGGAACTAAAAGCTATAAAGGGACGGAGAACGCCAGTATTAATTTCTATAGAGAACTAAAAGCTATAAGAGATTAGTTTCCGTAAGGGAGTAAAAGTTATTACCACTAATTCCTATAGAGGAGTAAAAGCCGTACGGGAATAGAAGCTATAGGGTATAGTTCTTATAGGATAGTAGAAGATATGGTTACTATATATAGAAACGGAATTTATAGAGGATTTGTTTCCGTAGGGGAGTAGAAGAGGTGGCTAATAGTTTCTATAAGGGAGTAAAAGCCGTATAGGAATGCAAGCTGTAGGGGATTAAGGCGGTAGAATACGTGGGCGTTAGCGCCTAAAGGGGATTCGTTAGAGTAAGGGATTTGTTAGAGTAGGGGATTTGTTAGAGTAGGGGATTCGTTAGTATAGGGGATTTATTGCCGTAGGGGATTTATTAGAGTAGGGGACTAGATTTTATAGGGGATTTATTAAAATAGGGGACTGGTTCCTATAGGGCGGCAAAACACATAGGCATTAGCTTCTGTAGGGGATTTGTTTAAGTAAGGGACTTATTTAAGTAGGGGATTAGTTAAAGGAAGGAATTAATTCTCCTACAGCCTCTATTTAGGCGGCACAAGGCGGCTTCTAATAGGCTAGGGAGTAGATTATATATTTTATGGAAATATAAAGCCTATATAGAATAGTAGAGTATAGGGACCTAATAATCTAGCGGAAGATTAGGTTATCCGCTTTCCTGGGTTTATTTAGCCTACCCTACGCTATTTTATATGCGTTTTGACTAAGGCTGCTACCTAGCCTTAGCCGCCCAAATCTCTGCAAACCTTTAATTTGTGCGGTGAAAGAGTATAGGGTAATAAAATGTTATTCTATCTACTCTGCTAATACCTTTAGATCCTTCTATGCTTGCTAAAGAATCTCTTTTATCTAGGAATAAAGCGCCCTATCTTCCTTCTCCTACTTCCTATTTATTAGGAAAACTACCTTCCGCAGCCTATTAACCTACGGCTTTAGCGATTGGTAGTAGGGTGTAAATGCCTCAGCTATACGGTTAAGAAAATGGCCTTCTCTGCCTACTAGCCCTAATTTTAACTTAGCTAGCTTTATAGTATTCTTATAGTTCCAATACTTAAACTTAGTTAGACCAATATCTTTACCTAACCTATTATAATATACGTATATCCAGAAAAGCACCTAGAAGAACGATTCTAAATTATGCCTAAAGGAGTGTTTTTTACCTAGAAGCACTTCTATAGCTATAAACGCTCTTATACCGGTCTTACCCTATACTCCTAAAGGTCCTTCTTACTTCTCTTTAATTACGAGATTAAAGTTAATTAAGAATGCCGGCTAAAAAGGATTGTTATCTTCCTCGTTTATTATAAGATTGCCTATTAAAATATTATATTAGATAATACCGGCCTGCGTATATAAAGACTTGTATCCTTTAATGCTACCCTTTAGTGCAGTAAGTATTGCAGCCCGAGAGCTTGCCTTATAAAGAGGCTTCCTATAGTCACTAGTAATAACGCGTTAGTATACGCGATTCTATATAATAGGGCGCTTAGTTAGAGAGGTTAAATATAAGCGCTTACCGGGCGGTAATAGGGCGCTATAGCTAGAAGACCTCTTTTTACTAGAACTTTAACCTTTTCTTATACTTCCTTGCACTCCAGCTAGTCTTAGAGGCATTATTAAGCCTTTTAGCTTATAGTTTATTGCTTTTATAATATTTAGCCCCTTACGGATATTAAAGATATTATTATCTTGTCTACTTACGCGAATAGTCTTATAGTAATAGTACCTAGCTATATTAACCACTCCCTTCTCTAATATCTTATATAGTAATTTACCTTTTTCCTCGCGCTCTAGGTACTGCCACAAGTCTTTAATAATAAGGGGTATCTTAGGTGTCCCCTTACAGTGTGCTTTCTAGTAAGTAGTCGCTTAACTAGCGATATAGCGTGCCCGCTTTATAAGTTTGTTAAAGATAAGACGCTCGGTCTGGTTATTATATATAATTTCGATATATCGTTTACTATCTAATGTTAGAATAATAGGGTTAAACCTAAGCTGCTCCTTATTTATTTAGAGAAATCCCAATATTACTAAGGTAAATTATAGTCCGTCTTTATTAATATTAAATAGTAATGATGCGATGCCTCCTACCTAGTTATACTCCTATAACCGCATAATAGATCCATAGAGGGTAAAGCTTAGGATAAAGTGACAACTGTCCTAAGCGGCAAATACTTCCCTTATATATTTCCCTAAATTAAACTATGCTTTTAAGGCTATATCAGTATTTAGATTACTCTTTAGCTCTCCTAGTATAAGTATATGCAACTAATGGCATTAGGAGCTTTCGCTGGCTATTAGATTATTTATAAAGCCGATATCTAGCTTTTAGTCGGCCGTAGATCCTTATAAAGGCTGCTAAGTATACTCTACTAGTCTTTGTCGTGCCTTTAGAACGAACCCGTGCTCCTTTATAAAGTCTAGAAATAATATAATTAGCTTATTAAACTACTTTAGGACTTTACGTTCTTTTGCGCCTTTAGGCCAGTCATGCCAGCTGCCCTCAGCGTATAGTAGATTATCCCCTCCCTTACATTTCTTAAAAACGGCGGCGCTTGCCTCTTTAAGACCTTTTACTTCCCTAAAGAATGCTTTATATAAGCCAGGAATCCCCATATAAAGAGGGCCTAGCTCCTCTTTTAGAACATTATCCACGTATTTCCTGTATTTAGACGAGTTAGCGAAGCTGCTTATATTGCGTTGATATAGGGTTTAAATATAGAATAGTAGCGGTTAGGGGGGAGGCGTAGACTTTGTTATAACGGTATAGACCTTTTCCCAGATAACCTCGTTAGGTTAAATCCAAAAGATCGTATTTAGAAGAGGCAGGAACTGTTTAATATTAAAGTTATCGGAGTTAACTACTAAATTAAGTCTTAACAGATCACCAAGGAGGTTTTTATTACCACTATTTGATGGCAATAAATAAGAAGTGGGAAGGCTCTATAGAGCTAGTATTAAATTAAGCAAAATATCCTTTAGTTCTGCGAGCGTTAGAGAAAACTTATAATAGGTATATTAACAATTACCTTTATTACCTATTTGGTATAACGAGTTTAAAGAGCTAAAGATGTCTAGATCCTAATAAGCTAAGTTAAATAAATCGTGAAAGTTATTTAGTCCTTCTCCGATAGGTTTCGTTTTAATTATTTCTAATTAGGAGAGATTCGCTATTGCGGGTAAACACGCCAAGAGCTACGTCGGGAGGGCCGACGTGGTAGGTGGGTAGGCGGGTAGGTAGACGAGGAGGGGAGATAGCGGAGAAGTAAATAAGTATAGGGAGGTTGAGGATATATCGGGCATGTCTTAAAATAAGGATATAACGAGGAAGAAAAGTGTAAGGAAGGAAGTAAGGTGCGAGCGGAATACGAGGATTGAAGATTAGGTGTAGAAAAGTTAAGCCGATTTAATGTGGCTTAGACTAAGGCCTTATAGGGCTTAGTTAAATGCTAAGCTACGATAACCCTAAGTGTAGGACACCGTTTACAGTCTCTAGTTGTGTAGGCTAAAACGTAGTGCGTATATAGGATTCTAGTATTATTGGAAAGCTATAGGCAGTATTTTTTTAGTCTATAACTAATCATAATTATTAGCTTTAGTTTATTCCGCGATATATAAGGCTTAAATAGTGCGAGGCTCTAATATAGTGATGCTGAAGGCGCTAGGTAAGGTGCAGCTGCAAAAGCGGGTTAATTATTAAGTTGGTTATATACGCGCCTACGATTAATTACGTAGCTAATCCTAAAATAAGCCAAACCTAATATGCCAAATATAGATATAGGCAACCTCTTTTTATACTAGTTAATTGACCTATTTCCTAAAAACTGGATCCCATTCCTAGAACTAGATCCGGTTTTTAAAATTACGCCCTTTTTATAGTGGTTAATTAGCCTATGTCCCAAAATCGGAATTAGGATCTAGTCTTTAGAATTAGATCTAGTTTTTAGGATCGCAATTAAGCCAGAACTAAAAATAATCCGATTGGCTTAATACTATATCTTTTTAGTTACGTTTAGTACGTCTAGGACCTAGAATTAGGATATAGCCTTTAGAATTAGAATCTGGTTTTTAAAATTGGATCTAGTTCTTAGAACGAGATCTTATTTTTAGTTAAAACTTAGGCCAATATTAAGGGGTAGATCCTATATTTATTCTCAACATTCCCACCTTATTAATATATAATTTAGAGCTAACTTATACCCTAGTTACCCTATAAAACGCTAATAAGCCATTAATTATCTAGTACTATAGTAATGTGTTTAAAGTAAAGGTCACTACTAAGGTTATAGCGAGCTATAAATAAGAATTTTCAAAAGCAAAAGGAGACCTTTTTATAAAAGGCTAATAGATTAAAGCGAGACTATGACGTAGATTGCTATATCCTAATACGGCGCAATAGTCGATTTTATACCTATACGTTTATAGATTAACCTTTATAGCCTCTAAACCTACAAAATCTAGTAGGTCCTCTTCTCTTTATTACTATACGAACTACTAACTGCTTTAAAGGAAAAGTTCTATCCTATACTAGTTAAGAAAACACTAGCACATTTTAACTAGGTTAAAGAGGGTAGGCCGATAAAGGCTAATTCTAAGACATCCGGATTAGAAAGCGATAAGTCTTTTCTTTATAGAGGACTAAACGAGTTATAGGCCGGCCTAACTTACACTACCAAGTATATAAAGGTGGAGAACTATTATGCGAGCTAGGTAATTGTTTGCTAAGACTGGACTAGTACAATATAGGTTTAGGTAGGGCATTCTAAGGGATATTTCTTCTTGGGATAGCCCAAAATTAACTATAATAAAGACTCTTGTAGAGATCTCTAGTAATTACTATAACTTAGCTAAGAGTTATATTATAATTAAAGTATCTATTTTCTAATTTATAAAAATAAAGTGATGTAAATACTAATTAAATAGCATACTTTTTCGCGAAATCCGTAAGCAAAACACGTAAGCTAAACGCTAACTATCTAAAGACGGCCACTAAAAACCAGCCAAAGGCATATCGCTATAGGCACTCCCCGTTACTCCCTACTATTATAGATAACCACTATTATAGGTACTCCCTAATATTATAGGTGCTCCCTATTACTGTAGGCACTGCCACTTATAGGCACTCCCCTTTATTATGGGTACTCCTTATTATCGTAGGTACTCCTCATTATTATAGGTACTCCTCATTATTATAAATACTCCTCACTATTAAAAGTACTCCCTATTATGGATACTCCCTTCCATTATAGGTGTTCCCCGTAATTATAGGTACTCCTACTTATAGGTACTTATCAATATTATAGGTATACTAAGTAGTGGCTTTTTATAGCTACTTGCTTTAGACTAGGGTTTATCGTCCGCTAAACTAAATTTAATTAAGTATTGGGTACCCTATTACGGGCACCCAAACCGGCCTTACTTATTAGTAACGTATCCTTTTTAAGAGACTTTTAAAGTACACGCTACGAAAACATATATATATATATATACCACCCTAGCGCATCCGGTTAAAAGCGCGTGTTAATTACACTAATTAAAATGCCTAAATTTATACCTAAAAAAGGTAAAAATACGTTAAAGTGGCCGTATCTCCCCAACTTAGGAGATTTATAAATGCACTAATTGTATAAACAATCTCCTTATAGACGTCTCTTACTTTAGCAATAGTGAATTTATTATACAATGCCTCGAAGCATCCTACTTTCGTGGTTTTTCCTCCCGCTGTCGGCTGTCGGTCTTAGGCGTTTTATCACTAGCCTAGACGACCCTCATCAAGACTACCACAATCCCATTTATAATACTAGCCCTAAGGTTATAGAGAAAGTCTAAACTCAGTACAATAGCATTTGTCATACCTTTAACTATTAAAACGTAGTATTATAGCTTACGACCTTCCTTTCCTCGTCGTTCTTAAAGCGTCTTAAAGCGTTAATCCAGATTACAGCCAATTAAGCCAAGACGTACTACTTAAATAACGCGGGACAATGGTTTCGACATACTATACAGTCTTAAGAAACCCGCGAGTAAATTAAGAGAACTATTAATGAAGGGGAACGCCCTAGCTGTAAGGGGCGCTTAGTTATATAATGCTCTACTATATAGTTTTACGTAAGGATCCTCTTGTTTAAATATACCTGTTTAGACCACGCTAGTTTATCTAACAATTCGTCTAAGTTAGAAGAACAGTATTACTTATAATACTAACGTCCTCTAATCTTTTAAAGAATGATAAAAGGCACTTTACAACTAAAATTAAGGGAACAGCTAACTAGATCACTTAGGTAATAGCAATTATATACCTAGGCTTACGCCTCACTATTATTAAGGTATTACGTTAGTAAAGAGTACCAATTCAGGGTTTAAGTTGGTATAATTTATAACCTTTAAAACCTTTTATAACGAAAAGTAGTAAGACCCTTAGTATATACTAGCCTTAAGCCATAATAGAGTAGCGCCTAGCAGGCTTTCTAATTAGGCTAACTTAGGATAGGCCATAAAAGGGGCTCTTAATTATTTGTATAGCACGTAGATAGTTATAATATATTTTTTACTTTATATCTACCAAATAAGTTTTCGCTGTAGCTATACCCAAAAAACACAATTATATAACCTACGTCTTTATAAACTCTTCTACTACTTTATATTTCGGTATCGCTTCCTAAAGCTGCTTAATTATTATCGCAACTTAGTAGTATATAGAAGGTCTATTTATACTATAGCTATAGCATTCTTAGGATGGCTCTATCTTTCAATTATCTAGCCTATAAAATGTCGTTTACGCTATATATATACATTCCTATTTACTCTTAATAGGCATAAATTTATACTATAACCCTACTTAACCCCACTAGCTATTCTTACGGCTCCTATACTTACCATCTCTATATCTAGTATAACTTATTCTTATAATAGTCTGGCCTAAATAATATAATAACTAAAGATAAAAGCGTGCTTTATATATATAGCTTAACGCGGTAAATCTAGCAAGTTATACCCTATCTTAATATACAACAAGCGATAAAATAATAGGTTTAATAAAAAATACTTCTAATCTAGCGGACCTGGTAATATCTACTCTTTAGTTAAGTTAATTACTACACCTTATAGCTAGAGGCCTTCTAAGCTAAAGCCCTATACCTAAACTTATAGAACCGCTTAAAGCCCTTAACACGGCATTAGAAAAGCTTGCCTAGATATTAACCACAATAAATGCCGAATTTATAGCACTAGAGCTCTCTTTATAAAGTTATAGCAAGTGTTATAAAGAGCTTAATAAACAGATCAGTTAGGCGGCTTAATTAGGTGCTTATAACTGGGCTATATTTAAGTATATAGGCTAGGATATCTTTAGCTTTATATATACTTTAAAAATATACACATCTACTATTATAATAAAGATAATAGATATTACGTTATATATTAAAGG
>Ga0307515_10001683_pt1 | contig 49294 bp, 42 predicted proteins | sample 17_EM_MG_FD_194513 | JGI IMG/M metagenome (GOLD analysis project Ga0307515, IMG submission 194513) | Populus trichocarpa ectomycorrhiza microbial communities from riparian zone in the Pacific Northwest, United States - 17_EM | ecosystem: Host-associated > Plants > Roots > Unclassified | place... | reverse complement strand
TGGTCTCGGGGGTGCTGGTGCTGGCCGGGCTGTACATGCTGCAGCCCAACACCGCGGCGATCCTGCTGCTGTTCGGCGAGTACAAGGGCACCGACCGCAGCGAAGGCCTGCGCTGGGCCAACCCGCTGTACGTGGGGCGCAAGATCTCGCTGCGGGCGCGCAACCTCAACATGCCGGCGCAAAAGGTCAATGACAAGCGCGGCAACCCGGTCGAGATCGCCGCCGCAGTGGTCTGGCGGGTGCGTGACACCGCGCAGGCTGTGTTCGAGGTCGACGACTACGAGTTGTTCGTCAAGGTACAGGCCGAGGCCGCGCTGCGCCATGTGACCTCGCAATACGCCTACGACCACGGCGAGGACCCGGACGCCGAGGAGATCACGCTGCGCGGCAGCATCGACGAGGTCGCCGCGGCCTTGAAGGCCGAGCTGCAGGTGCGCTTCACCGATGCCGGCGTCGAAGTGATCGACTCGAAGCTGACGCACCTGGCCTACGCACCCGAGATCGCCCAGGTGATGCTGCGCCGGCAGCAGGCCGAGGCCATCATCAGCGCGCGCAAGAAGATCGTCGAAGGCGCCGTCAGCATGGTCGAGGCGGCGCTGAAAGGCTTGTCGGAACGCAAGATCGTCGTGCTGGACGACGAGCGCAAGGCCGCGATGGTCAGCAACCTGCTGGTCGTGCTGTGCTCCGACAAGGACACGCAGCCGATCCTGAATGCCGGCACGCTCTACAACTGAACGCACGGCGCGGCGTCGTGCCCTGTCGAACCGTCGAAAGACCCACCCATGCGTGAAGAGTATGTCTACCGCGAACGTCAGCTCGGTTGGGCCATCGTGCTCCTGCTGCTCGGGAGCGCCTTGTTTGTGCTGACCGTGTCCCTGTGGCGCGAGCCACTCGGCCCGCCTTGGCCGCTGCTGCTGCTCGCCACCGCGCTCGGCCTGACCGCGCTGGCCATGGGCAGCCTGACTGTCGAGGTCGGTGGCGGCGAGTTGCGCTGGCGCTTCGGCTGGCTCGGCTGGCCGCGCGGCCACGTCGCGCTGGCCGACATCGCGCGGGTCGAGCCCTGCCGCTCGAAGTGGTGGGAAGGCTGGGGCATCCGCGTCACGCCCAACGGCATGCTCTACAACATCGCGGGCATGGACGCGCTGCAGGTGACCCGGCGCGACGGCAAGCGCTTCCGCCTGGGCAGCGCCGACGTGGCCGCACTGATGCGCGTGCTCGCGCCGCGTCTCTAGAGAGCCAATGGCCAGTCCCGGCAAGAAAAGCTACCCGCTGCGCATCGACCCTGCGCTGTGGGCCGAAATTGAACGGCTCGCGTCGCAAGAGCTGCGCAGCGCCAACGCGCAGGTGGAGTTCCTGCTGCGCGAGGCGCTGGCAAGACGCGGGCGGTTGCCTAGCGCGCAAGACCGCCCGGCAGATGACGGCAGCGCCTCAGACTGACATCCACTGGCCCGCGCGTAGCGCTGGGCTCCATCAAGTGGCGTGCGCGGATCCGGCTTGGCCGGTCCGCTGCGCGAGCCCCCTCGGGGGGCCGACGTCGGACACAAACAGTCCTGAGGACTGTTTGTGCCTACGGAGGGGCCGAGCCTCTGGCTCGGCGCGGCCTGCAAGGCAGCCCGCTGGAGCGGGCGTGGGGGCACCAATCAATCAATGTGCGCCGCCGGCGTCAGCCGCCCCGCCGCCGATCTTCGGTGGCCGCTTGGTGAACCAGATCAGCGCGATCAGCGCCAGGAACAGCATCGACGAACCAAAGAAGATGTCGTCGGCGGCCCGTGTGTAGGCCTGTTGGTCGATCAGGCGGTTGACTTGCGCCAGCGCCTGCTGCGCGCTCATGCCCGCCGCTTGCAGCGAGGCCAGCACGTTGGCGAAAGCACCTTGCCCACTCGACAGTGGCTCGGTCAGGTGCGCGTGGTGCAGCGCGGCGCGGTCGTCCCACAGCGTGGTGGCGATCGAGGTGCCCATCGCGCCAGCCGTGATGCGCACGAAGTTGCTCAGGCCTGCCGCCGCCGGCATGCGTTCAGGCGTCAGGCCCGCCAGCGTCAGCGTCGTCAGCGGGATGAAGAAGAACGCCATCGCCGCACCCTGGATCAGGGTCGGCACCAGCACGTGGACCAGGTCGGTCTGGACCGTGAACTGCGAGCGCATCCACAACACCAGCGCGAAGACGATGAACGCCCCCGTGGCCATGCGGCGCGGGTCCCACACCGACACCTTGCGGCCCACCAGCGGTGAGAACAGGATCGCGAAGATGCCCACCGGCGCCAGCGCCATGCCGGCGTTGGTGGCCGTGTAGCCCATCCACTGCTGCAGCCACAGCGGCATCAGCACCACGTTGCCGAAGAACAGGCCGTAAGCCACCGACAAGGCCAACGCACCGAAGGCAAAGTTGCGGCGCTTGAACAGGCGCAAATCGACCACCGGGTGCGCATCGGTCAGCTCCCAGACGATGAAGACCGCGAACGCGACCACCGCGACAACCGCCAGCAGCACGATCTGCGGCGACGAGAACCAGTCCAGCTCCTTGCCCTTGTCGAGCATCAGCTGCAGCGAGGCGACCCACACCACCAGCAAGCCCAAGCCCACCGTGTCGATCGGCAGCTTGCGGCGCGCCGTTTCGCGGTGCCTGTAGATGCCCCAGGTGACGGCGGCGGCGGCCAGGCCGATGGGCACGTTGATGTAGAAGATCCACGGCCACGAGACGTTGTCGGTGATCCAGCCGCCGAGCAGCGGCCCGACCACTGGCGCGACCAGTGTCGTGACCCCCCATAACGCCAGCGCCGTGCCGGCCTTGGCACGCGGGTAGCTCGACAGCAGCAAGGTCTGCGACAACGGGATCATCGGCCCCGCCACCAGGCCCTGGAAGACGCGGAATCCGACCAGCATCTCCAGCGACGACGCGAAGCCGCACAGCCAGGACGCCAACACGAACAACAGCACGCTCAACGTGAACAGCCGCACCGCGCCGAAGCGCTGGGTCAGCCAGCCGGTCAGCGGCACCGAGATCGCGTTGGCGACGCCGAAGCTGGTGATGACCCAGGTGCCCTGCCCAGGGCTGACGCCCAGGTCACCGGCGATCGCCGGCAGCGACACGTTGGCGATCGACGAATCGAGCACGTTCATGAAAGTCGCCAGCGACAGCGACACCGTGCCCAGCACCAGCGCGGTACCTGTCAGTGGCGGCGGTGGGCTGGGCGGCATCGCGGCCGCCGGTTTGGCCACCGCTTCGCTGCCCGAGGCCGCCGTGTTGGAAGCGGCGGCGGAGCTCATGACGGCAGGCGCGCAGTGCGGCTCACGGTCGGGCCGCCGCGCACGATGCTGCGGATGCGTTCGTCGATCTCGCGATCGACCGCCTCGTAGACGCCGGTGGCGGCCACGGCCTGCACGCGCGGCACATCGGCCAGTGTCTTGCCGCCACGGTCACCGGTGTCGACATTGACCTCCATCGACAGGCCGATGCGCAGCGGGTGCTCGATCAGTTCCTGCGGGTCGAGTTGGACGCGCACGGGCACGCGCTGCACGATTTTGATCCAGTTGCCGGTGGCGTTTTGTGCCGGCAGCAGCGAGAAGGCTGCACCGGTGCCGGCGCCCAGGCCCGCCACCTTGCCGTGGTAGGTCACCTTGGTGCCGTAGACATCGGCCGTCAGCTCGGCCGGCTGGCCGATGCGCAGGTCGGCCAGTTGACCTTCCTTGAAGTTCGCGTCGACCCACAGCTTGTCGAGCGCGACCACCGTCATCAGCGGCGCACCGGCCTGCACGCGCTGGCCCAGTTGCACCGCCCGCTTGGCGACATGACCCTCGATCGGCGCCGGCAGCTCATCGCGCTTGAGCGCCAGGGCCATCTCGCGCACACGCGCCGCGGCGCGCTGCACGTTCGGGTGCTGTTCGACGCTGGTGCCGTCGGTCATCACCTGGCCGGTGGTCAGCTGTTCTTTCGCAGCCAGCGCGGCCGATTGCGCGGCAGCGAGCGCGCTCTTGGCCGAGGCCAACTGGGAGGTGGCGTGCTGGAACTCTTCCTTGCCGACGGCGCCGCTGGTCACCAGCGGGGCGCGGCGGTTCACGTCGTCCTGCGCGCGGGCCAGGTCGGCCTGCACGCGGGCCAGGTCGGCCTCGCGCAGGGCGACCTGCGCCTTCAGCGTGGCGTTGCCGGCGTACAGCGCACGCACTTCGCGCACCGTCTGCGCCAGTTGCGCTTCGGCCTGGTCGAGGGCGACCTTGGCATCGGCGGTGTCGAGCTTGACCAACGCCTGGCCGGCCTTCACCGCGTCGTTGTCGTCGGCCAGGATGGCGATCACCGTGCCGCTGACCTGCGGCGTGATCTGGACCACGTTGCCGGCCACATAGGCGTTGTCGGTGGTCTGGTGATGGCGGCCATGCACCCAGTGCCAACCGCCCCAGCCGGCAGCGGCCAGTGCGACGGCAATGGCGATCACGGTCAGGCCGCGGCGGCGGCCATTGGGGTTGGCGGCGGGGGCCTGAGCAGGCGATGCAGCGGCTTCAGTCATGGTGTTGTCTTTCGTCGAATGTCTTGGTTAGTGCGCGGCGGCGACGACCTGCGTGTCGTCAGCCCAGCCGCCACCCAGCGCCTTCAGCAGCGCCACGCCGGTGTCGATCTCGCGGGCCTGCAGGTCGACCGCCTGGCGGCGCTGGGCCAGCCACTGGCTCTCGGTGTTGAGCACGATCAGGTAGCTGCCCAGGCCGGCGCGGTAACGCTGCAGCGCCAGGTCATGGGCCTTCTGCGCACCAGCCAATGCGTCGGCCTGCTCCTTGCGCTGGCGCACCAGCGACTGCAGCGAGCTGATCGCATCGCTGGCTTCGCGCACTGCGTCGAGCACGGTGGCGTTGTATTGCGCCACCGCCAGGTTCAGGTCGGCCTCGCGGCCAGTCAGTTGGGCGCGCAGCCGGCCACCGTCGAACAGCGGCAGGTGCAGCGCCGGCGTGACGCCGAACTGGCGGCTGCCGAACTCGAGCACCTGGTCCAGGCCGATCGCGTTGAAGCCGATGAAGGCGGTCAGGTTGACGTTCGGGTAGAACTGGGTGCGGGCGACCTTCACATCCTGGCCAGCCGCTTCGATGCGCCAGCGCGCGGCGACCACGTCGGGCCGGCGGCCCAGCAGGTCGGCGCCAAGGGTCGGCGGCAAGGCCTGTGCGGCCAGGCGGTCGATCGTCGGCGTCAGGCCATCCAATGCGTTAGGTGCTTGGCCGCTCAAGGCTGCCAATTGGTGGCGGGCCAGCGTGATCTGCTCGTCGAGCGATTCGATCTGGGCCCGCGTGTCGGGCAGCGCGGCATCGGCCTGCACCAGCTCAACCTGGGTATCGAGGCCAGCGCCGACGCGCTGCTGCGTCAGCGAGCGCAGCTCGTCGCGCTGCGCCAGTGTGCGTTGCGCCACCTCGCGCTGCGCGACCAAGCGGGCCAGGCCCACGTAGGCACGCGCCACCTGGGTGGCCAGCGCATTGGCAGCCACCGCCGCATCGGCCTGGGCCGCGCGGGCCTGGCCGAGGGATGAGGCCAGTGCAGCGGCCTGCTGGCCGTACCAGTCCGGGCCCCAGCTCAGGCCCGCTTGCACGGTGCCTGTGTTCTGCATCGAGCCGGCGATCGGCGGCGGCACCAGGCCGTTTTCGGTGTAGCGCTGGCGCGAGGCTTCGACGGTCAGGTTGGCCTGCGGGCCGTCTGCCGCTTTGGTGATGCCGGCGACGGCACGGGCGCGGGCGACGCGGGCTTGCGCCACGGCCAGGCTCGGTTGATCGCGCAGCGCCTGATCGACCAGGCCGCTGAGTTGCGGGTCGCCGAGCGTCGTCCACCAGCGCGCCGGCGCGGCGGCACTGGGGGTGTCGCTCAAGCCCACCGCGGCGGGCGCGGTCTCGGCCTGGCGGGGCGTCGGCTCGCCGGGCGTGGCGCAACCGGCCAGCAACACGACCGCCGAGGCAACCGCGACCAGCGCAGTCAGGCCGGTGCGGCCAATCGGGCTGACACTGGGCCACGACAGGCGGGGCAGCGAGAGATGGGGAAGAGATAGTTTTTTCATGGCGGCCTCCTTCATGCCGCTGGGGCTTGGCGCATCGCGTCGCCGTTGGCCACCATGCGGGTCAGCAGTGCAATCAGCTGCTTCCATTCGTCTTCGCTGAAACCCTGCAAATGGTTGTTCAGCACCTCGGCCATCACCGGCGGCACTTGGCGGGCCACCTGGCGGCCTTCGTCGGTCATCACCAGATTGACCACGCGGCGGTCTTCGGTCGATCGTTCACGGCGCACCAGGCCCTTGGCTTCGAGCCGGTCGAGCGATCGGGTCATCGCGCCCGGGTCCAGCTCGAGCTCGCGGGCCAGCGCGGCCACCGTGTGGCATTCCTTGGCCGCCAGCTTGAACAACGGCAGCCACTGGGCATGCGTCAAATCCAGCGAGGCCAGGCGTTCGTCGGCCTGGGCCAACACCGACGACAACACCCGCTTCATCAGGTAGCCCACGCTCTGGTCCGGCCGGTACTGGCCGGGCACGTAGAAGCCAGGGGAAGAGGTGTCGTCTTGATTCATGCCGCCACTTTAATTGCCTGTGCAATGATTGTGTTGGCAGTCATTGAATAGCCTTGAATTAGTGAGGGTTTTCCATGCCGCCGCGTCCGGCCCGGTCACGGCGCCGCCCCGTCACTTCCATTGCCTACACTGCCCGCCATGTCGACCCCCACCGAACGCCCGAAGGCCACCAATCCCCGATCGCTGTCCGGCCTCGCGCCGTTCCTGCGCCCTTACCGCGGCCGCATCGTGCTGGCGCTGGCCTTCATGGTGCTGGCCGCCGTGGCGACGCTGGTGCTGCCGGTGGCGTTGAAGACACTGATCGACCAGGGCTTGATGGCGGCTGAGCCGGGCGCCCGGCTGATGGCGCTGCGCGAACACTTTGGCGCGCTGTTCGGCGTCGGCGCGGCCCTCGGCGTGTTCTCGGCAGCGCGCTTCTACATGGTCACCTGGCTGGGCGAGCGGGTCACGGCCGACCTGCGCAACGCCGTCTATGCCCACGTGGTGCAGCAAAGCCCCGAGTTCTTCGAGACCACCGCCACCGGCGAGGTGCTGAGCCGGCTGACCACCGACACGACGCTGGTGCAGACGGTTGTCGGCTCCAGCCTCAGCATGGGCTTGCGCAATGCGGTGATGGGCATCGGCGCGCTGGGCATGCTGGTGGCGACCAACCCCTATGTGATGGGCCAGGTGCTCGGCATCCTGGTGCTGGTGGTGCTGCCGGCGCTGCTCTTCGGCCGCCGCGTGCGCAAGCTCAGCCGCGCCAGCCAGGACCGCGTGGCCGACTCGAGCGCGATCGCCGCCGAGGTGCTGAACGCCGTGCCGGTGGTGCAGAGCTACACACAGGAAAAGCGCGAAGCCAATCGATTCAACCAGTCCACCGAAGCGGCTTTCGACACGGCGAAGAAGCGCACGCTGGTGCGCTCGATCCTGGTGGCGTTCATCATCACCGCCACCTTCGGCGCGCTGCTGTGGGGCCTGTACCAGGGCACGCAGGCCGTCATACGCGGCGACATCACCGCCGGCCACCTGGGCCAGACGGTGCTGTACGTGATCGTGCTGGTCAGCTCGGTCGCGGTGCTGTCCGAGGTCTATGGCGACCTGCTGCGAGCCGCCGGCGCCAGCGAGCGTCTGATGGAACTGCTGGCCGCCCACTCGCCGGTAGCCGAGCCCGCCAAGCCACGCGCGCTGCCACCCACCGAGCGCGGCTCACGGGTGCAATTGCAAGGCCTGCGCTTTCACTACCCGTCGCGGCCGAACCAGGCCGCGTTGATGGACCTCAATCTCGAGGTGCGGCCGGGCGAAACGGTCGCGCTGGTCGGCCCCAGCGGCGCCGGCAAGACCACCGTGTTCCAGCTGCTGCTGCGTTTCTACGATGCCGAGGCCGGCCACGTGATGGTCGATGGTGTCGATGTGCGCGAAGCCGCACTCGGCGACTTGCGCCACCGCATCGGCATCGTGCCGCAGGACAGCGTGATCTTCTCGGCCAGCGCGATGGAGAACATCCGCTATGGCCGACCTGAAGCCAGCGACGACGAGGTGATCGCCGCCGCCAAGGCCGCGTTCGCACACGAGTTCATCAGCGCGCTGCCCGGCGCGTACCAGAGCTTTCTCGGCGAGCGCGGCGTGCGCTTGTCCGGCGGCCAACGCCAACGCATCAGCATCGCCCGCGCAATCCTGAAGAACCCGCCGCTGCTGCTGCTGGACGAAGCCACCAGCGCACTCGATGCCGAAAGCGAACGCATGGTGCAAGCCGCGCTCGAAGCGGCGATGGCGCACAGGACCACGCTGGTCATCGCGCACCGCCTGGCCACGGTGCAAAAGGCCGACCGCATCGTCGTGCTGGAGGCCGGTCGCATCATCGACCAGGGCACGCATGCCGAGCTGATCGAGCGTGATGGCTTGTACGCCCGCCTGGCCGCGATGCAGTTCGGCCTGGAGGACAGCGGGCTGGCCGTATCAACCGTTGCATCTTGAACGCGGTCTCGTTTAGGGTCGCGCGCGCAACCGGCGGGTCGAAATCTTCCTGCGCGAGCCGCAGAAGGTGTCCTGACCTTGGTGCGGGTGGGGCGCACCCCTGGCTCGTAAAATCGAGCCCATGACTTCGCGCCCCGTCCGCTCCCAGTACGAAGATTTCATGCGCCACGTCTTTGAGGCCGGCGTGGCCAAAGGCGACCGCACCGGCACTGGCACGCGCAGCGTGTTCGGCCACCAGATGCGCTTCGACCTGAGCGAAGGCTTTCCGCTGGTGACAACCAAGAAGGTACACCTGAAGTCGATCATCCTGGAACTGCTGTGGTTCCTGCGCGGCGACTCGAACGTCGAGTGGCTGCAAGAGCGCGGCTGCACGATCTGGGACGAGTGGGCCCGAGACGATGGCGATCTGGGCCCGGTGTACGGCGTGCAGTGGCGCAGCTGGCCGACACCCGATGGCGGCCACATCGACCAGATCGCCGAGGTCGTGAAGCAGCTGAAGACCAACCCCGACTCGCGCCGCATCATCGTCAGCGCATGGAACGTGGCCGACCTGCCGAGGATGGCGCTGATGCCGTGCCACGCGTTCTTCCAGTTCTACGTCGCCGACAACAAGCTCAGCTGCCAACTCTACCAGCGCAGCGCCGACATCTTTCTCGGCGTGCCTTTCAATATCGCCAGCTACGCACTGCTGACCCACATGCTCGCGCAGCAGTGTGATCTCGACGTGGGCGATTTCATCTGGACCGGTGGCGACTGCCACATCTACGACAACCACACCGAGCAGGTGCAGACGCAACTGTCACGCACGCCCTTCCCCTACCCGGTGCTGAACATCCGCCGCAAGCCGGCGTCGATCTTCGACTACGAGTACGACGATTTCGAGGTGCTGGACTACCAGCACCACGCGCCGATCAAGGCGCCTGTCGCCGTCTAGTGTCCTGTCTCAGCAATACGTTGCATTGGACGGGCCGCAATGGGGATGATCGCGAGTCGACGAGCCGGGCAGATACCCGGGCGGTATCTGCCCGGCTTGGCGGCGCTGCGCGCGCCCCATTTCGGCCCGCCCTTCGGGTTCGGCCAGATGGCGCCCTCGCGCGCCCGGCCATCAGGGCAGATACGCTGGGTATCTGCCCAGCCGTCCGGCCGCACGATCATCACCATCTGGTCGAATCTCAATGCAGCGTATTGCTGAGACAGGACACTGGACCATGTTTCTGACGCTCATCGCAGGCGTAGCCCGCAACGGCGTGATCGGGCGCGACAACACGCTGCTGTGGCACCTGCCGGAAGACATGAAGCACTTTCGCGCCGTCACGATGGGCGCACCGGTGATCATGGGCCGCAAGACCTGGGACTCGCTGCCCGAGCGCTTTCGCCCGTTGCCCGGTCGGCATAACATCGTACTGACGCGGCAAAGCGGATTCGATGCCCCAGGCGCGACCGTGGTCGCCAACCTCGATGCCGCACTGACCGCGGCACGGCACGACAAGCCGGCGCGCGTGTTCGTGATCGGCGGCGAGCAGATCTACCGCGAGGCGCTGCCGCTGGCCGACGAGCTGATGCTGACCGAGATCGAGCGCGACTACGACGGCGACGCACACTTCCCCGATTTCGCCCGCGACGCATTCGGCGAGGTCGAGAGCGAACGCCACGTCGCCGCGCCGCCCAACGACTTCCACTTTTCGTTCGTCACCTACAGGCGCTTGGCGCTCAGGAGCTGAAGATACATGTCCGGACACGGCTTTCACGTCCACGGCCCGCACGACCATGAGCTGGAGCATGCCGCCCAGCACAACCCCGAGGGCATGGCCGGCCAACTGGCGGTGCTCACGGCGATTCTTGCCACCGTCGGCGCGCTGTTCTCTTACCAAGGCGGGGCCACGCAGGCCAACGCCGGTTTGTTGAAGAACGAAGCGGCGATCAAGAAGACAGAGGCTGCCAACCAGTGGAGCTACTTCCAGTCCAAGAGCACCAAGCAGTCACTGGCTGAGTTCGCGCGCGACCTCGCGCCGGAGGACAAGCGGGCGGCCTACCAGGCCAAGATCGACCGCTACGAGACCGAGAAGAACGAGATCAAGAAAAAGGCCGAAGAGCTCGACGCCGAGTCGCACGAGAGTGACGTGGCCAGCGAAACGCAGATGCACCAGCACCACCGCTGGGCCCAGGCCACCACCGCGCTGCAGATCTCGATCGCGATGGCCGCGATCGCGCTGCTGACCAAGCGCCGCTGGCTCGAATGGGCCACGCTGGGCCTGGGCGGTCTGGGCATCGCGGTCGGTGTGGCCGCGTGGTTCCACGTCTGATCGAATCTCTCAGAAAGCTCGCATGAAATTCGCCACCTGGAACGTCAACTCGCTGGCCGTGCGCCTGCCCCAACTGCTGGACTGGCTGACGGCCAACCCGGTGGACGCGCTGGTGCTGCAGGAAACCAAGCTCACCGACGACAAGTTTCCGCGCGCCGAGATCGAGGCCGCCGGTTACCACGTGGTCTTTCACGGCCAGAAGACCTACAACGGCGTCGCGCTGTTGACACGCGGCACGCTGGCCGACAAGGTCGTGAAGAACATCCCCAACCACGGCGACGAGCAGGCCCGCGTGATCGCCGGCACCCTCGCCGGCATCCGCGTGGTCGGCGGTTATTTCCCGAACGGCCAAGCACCGGGCAGCGAGAAGTTCGCCTACAAGATGGCCTGGCTGGACGCACTGCGCGAGTGGCTGCGTGCCGAGCTGGTCGAGCACCCGCAGCTGGTGCTGATGGGCGACTTCAACATCGCGCCGGAAGACAGCGACGTCTACGACCCAGTCGCCTGGGCCGGCCAGATCCACTGCACCGACGAAGAGAGAGGCCACTTCAAGGGCCTGCTCGGCCTCGGGCTGCACGACGCGTTCCGGCTCTTCGAGCAACCGCCCAAGAGCTGGAGCTGGTGGGACTACCGCGAGTTGCGCTTCCGCAAAAACCAAGGCCTTCGCATCGACCACATCCTGGTCAGTGAGGCACTGCGCCCTCGCGTGGCGGCCTGCACGATCGACAAGCTGCCGCGCAAGAACGAGCGGCCCAGCGATCACGCACCGGTGGTCGTCGAGCTCTCGCTGGTCTGAACCGAGGCAGTGGCCGATGCTGGCCGCGGCGTCCACATCGCCAGCACGTTGCCGGCGATCGCCAGCGCCACGCCGGCCATCGTTTCGCCGGTCCAGGTGAAGCCTTCGAGCCAAGACGACACCACCAGCGCCACCACCGGCGTCAGCACGCCGATGTAGCCGGCGCGTGCCGGGCCGATGCGGTGTACCAGCGTGTAGAACGCGCCGAAGGTGACCACCGAGCCGGCCAGCGTCAGGTAGGCCAGCGAGGCGACGAACGGCCCGCTCCAGTCAATCTGCCACGACCGCCCCGCGACCAGCGCTGCGACGACCGAACCGAGCGCACCGTAGGCCATCGCCCAGCCCAACGGCGACCAGCCGCTGATGCCCTCGCGCTGGTAGCGCGCCGACGCGATGGTCGACACCGACGAAAGCAGCACCGCAGCGGCGGTCAACACAGCTCCCAGCACCACCTCGGGCGATGCGCCCAAGCGGCCGAACTCATGGGCAAAGATCAGCGCCACGCCGGCCAGCCCGAGCGAGCCACCAGCTGCCACGCGGCGCGACATCGGCGTGCCGAGGAACACACGCGCCGAGAGCATGCCGATCAGCGGTGACGTGGCATAGCCTACGGCCACCACGCCGCTGACGACAAAACGTTCAGCGTGGTAGATGCAGATGTAGCTGGCGCACAGCCCCGTCAGGCCTTGCAGCGCGAACATCGCGTGCAGGCGCGGCGTGAAGCGCAACTCGAGCCGGCGCCAGTGGCTGTAGGCCAGCAGCATGGCCGCGGCCATGCCGAAGCGCAGCGCAACGCCGACCTCGGGGGCGACGGCGTCGATTTGGGCGGTGATGGCGAACCAGGTCGTGCCCCAGATCAGCACGCAGATGGCATAGAGCGATGTCGTTGACATCGTTCGCAGTGTGTCATGGCCGGTGGGCAGGCCTCGCTGGCCGACGATTCAACCTGCCACACGCTGCGGGCATGCGAAGCCGGGTTCACAACCCCAGCGCCTGCGTCAATCGTCCAGGCCGAGTTCCTGGATCTTGCGGGTGATGGTGTTGCGGCCGATGCCCAGCTTCTGCGCCGCCTCGATGCGGCGGCCGCGGGTGATGCCGAGCGCGGTACGGATCATGCGGGCCTCGAACTCACGCGTCAGGCCGTCCCACACATCGGGTTGGCCGGCTTCGAGCCGGCGCCGCGCCTCGGTCTCGAGGTCGTTGAGCCAGCGGGCTTCCCCGGGGACACCCACAGTCGCCGCGGGCACGTTGGCAGCGTCGACCGGATCGGCGGCGCGCACTGCTTCCGCTACCGGCGCAGCGGCGGGTGTCGTCACCCGCTCGGAGGTGGCCTCTGACCCCGGTGCGCGGGCAATCAGCTCAACCGGCAGGTCCTTGCCTTCGATCAGTTGCGCCGGTGCCATCACCGTCAACCAGTGGCAGAGGTTTTCAAGCTGGCGCACATTGCCGGGAAACTCGAAGCCCTTGAGCTGTGTCAACGCATCGTCGCTGATGCGCTTGGGCTCGACCCCGAGCTCCTTCGCGCTCTTTTGCAGGAAGAAGCGCGTCAGCGCCGGGACGTCGTCCGAACGCTCGCGCAGCGGCGGCAGGCGCAGCCGGATCACGTTCAGGCGGTGGAACAAGTCCTCTCGGAAAACGCCCTGGCGCACCCGATCTTCGAGGTTCTGGTGTGTCGCGGCGATCACGCGCACATTGGCTTTCAGTGGCTGGTGGCCACCGACACGGTAGAACTGGCCGTCGCTCAGAACGCGCAGCAGCCGCGTCTGCAGGTCGAACGGCATGTCGCCGATTTCGTCGAGGAACAGCGTGCCGCCATCGGCCTGCTCGAAGCGGCCGCGCCGCATCGTCTGCGCGCCGGTGAAGGCACCGCGCTCGTGGCCGAAGAGTTCGCTCTCGAGCAGGTCTTTCGGGATCGCCGCGGTGTTGATCGCGATGAACGGGCCTTTGCTGCCAGTGTCGCCGCGGGGGCTGTGGCGGTGCAGCGCGTGGGCCACCAGCTCTTTGCCGGTGCCGGACTCGCCGGTGATCAGCACCGTCACGTTGCTTTGCGACAAGCGGCCGATGGCGCGGAACACGTCCTGCATCGCCGGCGCCTGGCCGAGGATCTCGGGCACGGGCGCGTGACGCTCGTCGTTGATCTCTTCGCGCAGGCTTTCGTCGACCGCGCGGCGAATCAACTCGACCGCTTTGGTCAGGTCGAAGGGCTTGGGCAGGTACTCGAAGGCCCCACCCTGGAAGGCCGAGACGGCACTGTCCAGGTCGGAGTAGGCCGTCATGATGATCACCGGCAGGCCCGGCAAACGCTCCTTGACCTTGGCCAGCAGGTCCAGCCCCGAGCCGCCGGGCATGCGGATGTCGCTGACGAGCACCTGCGGTTCGTCGTCGGCCAGGGCGGTCAAGACATCGCGCGGGTTGGCAAAGCTGCGGACCGGCAATTGCTCGCGGGCCAAGGCCTTCTCCAGCACGAAGCGGATGGATTGGTCGTCGTCAACAATCCAGATGGGTTTCATCGAGTTTTTGGCGGTGAGTCGGCTCGGGAGACCCGGGGCCGACGGATTTCAAGGCAACGGAATCACGATCTTGAAGACCGTGCGTCCTGGCTCGCTGTCGCATTCGATCGTGCCCTGGTGTTGCTGCACGAAAGTCTGCGCCAGCGTGAGCCCAAGCCCTGAGCCGCCGTCCCGCCCTGACACCAGCGGATAGAAGATGCGTTCTCTCAGGTGCTCGGGGACGCCCGGCCCGTTGTCCTGGATATGCAATTCCAATGCCAGTCGATAGCGCTGCTTGCCGATCGTCACCTGTCGGGCGATCCGCGTGCGCAAAGTGATCAGGGCATCGCCGCTCTCGATGCGCTCTGACAGGGCCTGCGTCGCGTTCTGAACGATGTTGAGCACCGCCTGGATCAGCTGCTCACGGTCGCCGCGGAATTCGGGGATCGACGCGTCGTAGTCGCGCTGCACGCGCAGGCCACGCGAATGCTCGACCAGCGCGAGCGAGCGGACCCGTTCGCAGACCTCGTGGATGTTGACGTCGCCCACCACATGGGGCTTGCGGTGCGGTGCCAACAACCGGTCGACCAGCGTCTGCAGCCGGTCGGCCTCGTGGATGATGACCTGGGTGTACTCGATCAGCTCGGGCGTCGGCAGGTCCAGCGCCAGCAGCTGCGCCGCGCCGCGGATGCCGCCGAGCGGGTTTTTGATCTCGTGGGCCAGGTTGCGCACCAGCTCTTTGGTGACCTCGGCCTGGCCCATCACGCGCTCTTCGCGGTCCTGCCGCGTCTGCTGCTCGATCTCGATCATCTCGACCAGGATGCGGCCGCCGATGCGCTCGGTCTGGCTGACGATGATGTGCACCGGCAGCGGTTCGGCATGGCCGACACCGGCGCGGCGCAGTGCGCCTTCGAAGCGCCGGGTGCTGAACTCGTTGCGTGCCACCGCGTCGATGGCTTCCAGCAGCGTAGCCGGCTCGCGCAGCCACTCGTGCAGCGGGCGCTTGGTCAGCGTGCGGCGTGAGACGCCGATCACCGCTTCCAGTTGCGCATTGGCGAACAGGCAGTCGCCCTTGGGCTCGACCACGGCCACCATCGTGGCCAGCAGGTCCAGCGCTTCCAAACCCTTGCTGTCGGCCCGCCGCGCGGCCGCGGCTGCGCCGAGGAGTTTCACGCCGGCAACTTGGCCAGTTCGCGTTTGATGGCGGCGATGTCCGCCTCTTGGCGCGTGATGGCGGCCTTCATTTCGGCCACCCGGTCGACATAGCGCTGGGCGTTGCGCGATTCGTCACCGCGCCGCTCGGGCTCACCGTTGTTGAAATCGCGCCTCAGGGCTTCGAGTTGCTCTTCGGCGCGCCTCAACTCGGCTTCGAGGATGCGGCGGGCGTCGCTGTCGCGCGTGCGCTGTTCGGCGGACTCGATGCGGTCGGTCTTGGGCCCCGACGCATTGCCCGCGACCGGCCGCGGCTTCGGGCCGGCGATGGTGGTGGGTTGCTGCGCCTCGCGGGCCTTGCAGCCCTTGGCCTCGGCCTCTTTCGCACTCAGCGTGTTGGTGAACACGTTGCCGGGGCAGATGTAATACACCGATGGCGTTTGCGCCAAGGCGCCAGCAGCGGCCAGCGCGAGCGCGGGCAACACGAACAGTTGGCGGGAGATGGCCTGGGTCATCATTCGGGCGATTGTGACGCTAAACCCTTGAAACGCCCCAGACCCGCATGTCGCTGACCGTTGCAGGAATGGAAAAGAAAAGGGCGGCCGAAGCCGCCCCTTTGCTGAAACCGGCATGAAGCCGATCAGAGCGCGTAGTACATGTCGAACTCGACCGGGTGGGTCGTCATGCGGAAGCGCTGGACTTCCTGCATCTTCAGGTCGATGTACGCGTCGAGGTACGCATCGGTGAAGACACCGCCCTTGGTCAGGAACGCGCGGTCCTTGTCCAGGTAGTCCAGCGCCTGGTCCAGGCTGTGGCAGACGGTCGGGATCTTCGCGTCTTCTTCCGGCGGCAGGTGGTACAGGTCTTTGGTGGCGGCTTCGCCCGGGTGGATCTTGTTTTCCACGCCATCCAAGCCGGCCATCAGCAGCGCTGAGAAGGCCAGGTACGGGTTGGCGGAAGGATCCGGGAAGCGCGCTTCGATGCGGCGGCCCTTCGGGTTGGCGACGTACGGGATGCGGATCGAGGCCGAGCGGTTCTTGGCCGAGTAGGCCAGCTTCACCGGGGCTTCGAAGCCGGGCACCAGGCGCTTGTACGAGTTGGTGCCGGGGTTGGTGATCGCGTTCAGCGCGCGGGCGTGCTTGATGATGCCGCCGATGTAGTACAGCGCGAATTCGCTCAGGCCGGCGTAGCCGTCACCAGCGAACAGGTTTTTGCCGTCCTTCCAGACCGACTGGTGCACGTGCATGCCCGAGCCGTTGTCGCCGACGATGGGCTTGGGCATGAAGGTCGCCGTCTTGCCGTAGGCGTGGGCCACGTTGACGATGATGTACTTCTGCAGCTGCAGCCAGTCAGCGCGCTGCACCAGGGTCGAGAACTTGGTGCCGATTTCCATCTGGCCGGCGGTGGCGACCTCGTGGTGGTGCACCTCGACCGGGATGCCCATCTGCTCGAGCAGCAGGCACATTTCCGAGCGCATGTCCTGCGCTGAGTCGACCGGCGGCACCGGGAAGTAGCCACCCTTGACGGTGGGACGGTAGCCGGTGTTGCCGTGCTCGTATTCCTTGCCGCTGTTCCAGGCGGCTTCTTCGGATTCGATCTTCGAGAAGCAGCCGGACATCGAGACGTCCCAGCGCACGCTGTCGAAGACGAAGAACTCGGGTTCCGGACCGAACAGCGCGGCGTCGCCCAGGCCGGACGACTTCATGTAGGCCTCGGCGCGCTTGGCCAGCGAACGCGGGTCGCGCTCGTAGGGCTTGCCGTCGCCCGGCTCGATCACGTCGCAGGTCAGCAGCAGCGTGGGTTCTTCGAAGAACGGGTCGATGTTGGCGGTGTTCGGGTCCGGCATCAGCAGCATGTCGGAGGCTTCGATGCCCTTCCAGCCGGCGATCGAGGAACCGTCGAACGCATGGCCGGCGGTGAACTTGTCTTCGTCGAAGGCGGACGTAGGCACGGTCACGTGCTGTTCCTTGCCCCGGGTATCGGTGAAACGGAAGTCAACGAACTTGACTTCGTTGTCCTTCACCATTTGCAGCACGTCGGCGACGGTCTTGGCCATCAAAAAGGCTCCTGGCGGATGAGTTGTGTCAACGGAAATGAGCGGTCGATGCCGCCCGCGGGTCACCCGCCAGACCAAGCCGGTGAGCGCCCCGTGGCGACCACGGCGCGGGCAATGTAGCAGAATCCATGCCCACAAATGGGGATCGCCCGCGCCCCGCCGTGGGCAGGCGGCGCCCGCGGGGATGCCGGCTCAAGCCGGCGCAGCCGACCAGCCCATCAAACGCAGCGTTTCGTTGTCCGGCGGCATCTGCACCGTGCCCTCGTCGGCAAAGCCCAGCGAGGCCAGCAGCTTGATCGACGGGGCGTTGGTTGGCGTAATGATAGCGACCACTCGCTTCAGGCCTAAGGCTTGCCAGCCCCACTGCAGCACCGCTTCGGCTGCCTCGCGCGCCAGGCCTTGACCACGCGCATGAGGCAAGAAGGCATAGCCCAGGTCGATGTCGGTCAGGCTGTCGCGCTTGATCAGCCCGCACATACCGACAGGCACACCATCTTCGGCGCGCTCGACCAGGTACAGGCCAAAGCCCAGCTTCTGGCACATCGCGACCGGGCCATTGCGCAGAAAGGCTTCCGCCTGTTCGCAAGTACTCACGTTCCGCTGGCCGATGTTCGCGATCCAGTCGGGGTCGTTGACCAGTTCGATGATGAAGCGCTGGTCGGCTTCAGATTCGGGCTCGAACCAGCGCAGCCTCAGGCGCGATGTCCGCAAGACTTCGTGCTGCACCATCATGGAGCCCTATTGCGCACCAACATGGGTTGATGCCAGCGCACCTATTCGGTGCTGAATTCAACGCCAGGCAGGGCCGACAGCCCGGCCTGCAGAACGCCGAAGGCAACATCGACCTCAGACGGCTCGCCCTTGACCCCCAACTCGATGTGGCGGCCACGCTGCGGGTGGTCGACGCTGGGCAGGCTGAAGACACGCACGCCGGCAAACTCGGCTTCGATCTGCTCCATCAGCGGCGTCAGCGTGGCCTCCATGCTGCCCTTCACGTACAGCGCACGCTCGGCGTGGGCCGGCGGCTTGAGGTGACCATAGCGCTGGTCGAGCAACCACTCGATCATCGGGTGCGCCATCACCGGGAAGCCGGGTACGAAGTGCACGTCGCCCAGGCTGAAGCCGGGGATCTTGTTGTACGGGTTTGGCACGAGCTCGGCGCCTTCAGGGAACACGCCCATGTTCAGGCGGTGGATGTTGTCGGCTCGGTCAGGTTCGTAGGGAATGCCCTGCTCGATCGCCACGTCGCGCATGCGAGCTTCGATCAACAGCTTCGCCTCGGGGTGCAGCGCCAGCGGCCGCCCGCTCGCCGCCGCGGCGCATTGGCGAGTGTGGTCGTCGGGCGTGGCGCCGATGCCGCCGCAGCTGAAGACGATGTCGCCGCTGGCCAGTGCGTCTTTCAATGCCGCGGTGATCAGCGGCCGCTCATCGCCGATGTAGCGGGCCCAGGCCAGCGCGTGGCCACGTGCGGCCAGCAGCTCGATCACCTTGGCCATGTGCTTGTCTTGCCGGCGGCCCGAGAGGATTTCGTCGCCGATGATGATCAGACCGAATTTCATGGGGCAGTGCCGGGCAGGTCGGGCAAGGGTGAGGCGGGTGGCGGCACTTCAACCACCACCGCGGACGCGCTGGCACGTTGCAATTGCAGCGCCGCCAAAAGGTAGTGGGCGAACCACAGCGCCGAGAAGGCGAAGACCAGGGTGTACAGCCAGACCGACACCGCCATCAGCAGCGGTGCAAAGACCAGCGTCATCGCGCTAACGGCCCAGATCATCGACGGTGCAGCGCCCAGGAAGCCGGTGATGATGCCCATCAACAGCAGTTGCCAGCCGTGCAGGCCCATCAGACCGCGCCGCTCTTCGCGGCTGGCGTGTTCGACCAACACGTCGAAGGCCATCACGCGCGTCGTCAGCCAGCCCCAGATCAGCGGCGGCACGATGAGCACAACGCCAGGGATCAGCCAGAACGGCATCGTCACGAAGCTGGCCACCAGGGCCAGCGAAGTGCAACCCAGGCCCCAGAGCGCGCCTTGCCAGAAGGACGCGCCACGCTTGCGCTCGAGCTGCGGGAAGCGACGCTCAGCGACCAGGCTGACGATCGCCGGCGTCATCAACAGCGCGACCAGCATCAGCGACGCGACCACCACCACCGGCACCGCCAGCGCGACGACGATCAGCGCCGCCAGCGCCACCCGGAAGTGCGGGCCGAGGCCGGCGTCGATCCACTTCAGCAGCGGCTCGATCAGTGACCAGCCTTCCAGCGTTTCGCGCACGCCGGCCAGCGACGACTCCCAGAAGAACCAGCCCAGCGCCAGCGACGCGCCACCGGCGATCAGCAGCGGCAACAGCGACAGCCCGATGACCCGTGGCATCAGCAGGTAGGCCAGGGCGCGCCAGAAGGAATCGAGCAGCAGTCGCATCGAGGGGTGGCCGAGCGGTGGGCTCAGCGCAGGTTGCCGGTGTGGCCGAGAGAATAACGGCCCGGCTGCGGCCAGACTGTCAGGCCATGCGGCTCGGCGCCAACCTTCACCTGTGCGACCTCGCCGCTGGTGGTGTCGAAGCGGTAGATCACATCGTCGTAGCGCGCGGCCAGCCACAGCCACTTGCCGTCGGCGCTGACGTTGCCCATGTCGGGGCTGCCACCGCCCGGCACGGCCCAACGGGCCACCACCTTGTCGGTCGCGAAGTCGATCACCGCCACGCCGCCATCGCCCAGGCGCGGGCCGTGGATCTTGTGCGAGCCGCGGTTGGCCACGTACAGGCGCTTGCCGTCACGGCTGGGGTACAGGCCGTGCGCGCCGATGCTGGTCGGGATGAAGCCGATCTGCTTGAACGATGCCCCGTCGACCACGTGCACGCCGTCGGCATGCATGTCGGCGATGTAGAACTTCGAACCGTCGGGTGAGCTGCGGATGTCCTGCGGCATGCCCTTGGTCACCGTGCAGATCTCGGTCTCGCTGGGCTCCCAGACCTTGCCCGGCTCGGTGCGCGGGGCCTTGGTTTCCTTGAAGCGGGTGGCGGGCATCTGCAGCTTCAGGTAGCCCAGCACCTTGCGCTCGACCAGGTCGACCTTCGCCAGCGTGCCGTTGAATTCGCAGGTGAAGTAGGCGTAGCGGCCATCGATCGAGAAGTCGGCGTGGTTGACGCCGGGGCAGCCAGGCACGTCGATCGCGTACTGCAGCGACATCGTCTGCGGGTCGCGGAAATCGAGCCGCTTGCGCGCCTCGGCCACCACGATGGCCGACTTGCCGTCGGGCGTCGCGTACATGTTGTACGGGTCGTCCACCGGCACCGCGGCGCCGGCCTTGCCGGTCTTCGGGTCGATCGGCGTCAAGCTGCCGTCGGTACGGCCCTCAGCGTTGTTGGTCACCCAAAGCGTGCGCAGATCCCATGAGGGCACGATGTGCTGCGGGCTGTTGCCGACCTTGAAGCGGTCGACCACCCTCATCTCGCGCGGGTCGACGACGTAGACATCGTTCGAGCGCAGGTTGGGCACGTAGATGCGTTCCAGGTCGCCCGCCAGCACGGGGCTGAGCTTGCCGGCCGCCGTTTCGCTGTACAGGTTGCGCGGGTCGACCACCGGCGGCATGCCGGGCACGGTGGTGATGCTGGGTACCGACGCTGCCGCAGCCGGCGCACTGGCGGCCGCGGCCTGGGCCGCCTCGGGCACGGTGGTCGACGAAGACGATTCACCGTGCACCTGGTGCACCACCAAGGCGCCGATACCTGCCAGCAGCGCCAAACAAACACCGAGCGCGCGACCGGACCTGCGCTTCTTCGTCATGACAAATTCCAAACAGGGATCGAGAGAGAGAGAAAACGTTGCTAGCGCAGCGGCGGTTGAACGTGGGGTGGGGTGCGAGGCTGATCCGAGGAGGCGAGACGCTTCTGGATGGCCGCCACGCTAGTGTCCACGATGAGCTTGACGCCGAGCTGTCCCAAATCAGCCGTGGCGCGACGTGGGTCACCTTGAACGCCATCTTGTGATGCGCCGGCACCACGGGCCAGCCGGTCAGGCCGGACCATCGACGGGTCCAGCGCCAGCGTCAAGGCCGTGTCGGCCAACCCGGCGTGGGTGCCGATTTCGTCGGCGCTGAAGCCGCGTGCGCGCAGGGCATCGACATAGGCCGTTTGCGTCGTCCGATAGTACTCGACCAGCGCGTGGGTGCGGCAGGCTGGCCGCGCCGAGCGGGGTCTTTCGCGCTCCAGCCGTGCGGCCACCTGTTCGAGGTTGCGTTGGTAGCCGCCGTGGTCGCCCAGCAGCACCACGTCGCGAAAGCCGTGGTGGCAAAGGCTCTGGGCGGCTGCAGCGAGCACGGCTTCGAAAGCCGGTTCGGGAATGGAAATGGTGCCGGCAAAGCGCATGTGCGCGGCAGGGGGCTCGATCGAGCCTTCGGGCACATAGGCCAGCACCGGTGCCACCAGTGTCTGGCCCAGACGCTGCGCGATCTGCAGCGACAGCGCGCGCACCCGCTGGTTGTGCTTGCCCAGCGCCAGGTGCGGGCCGCTTTGCTCGGTGCCGCCGATCGGCAGCAGCACGGTTGTCGCGCCGGCAGCGATGCGCTCACGCAGCTCCGGCGAGGTCAGCGCGTCGAGTTCGAGGCTGTCCGCCGGCGCGGCACCGGCGGTGCCGCAGCACAACAGGCCGGCCAGCAGCCAGCGCCGGTACATCGCAGGGCCAGAGTCCAGGATCAGTCGTCGTCGCCGCCCAGCAGGCCGCCAAGCAACCCGCCGGTGGCGAAACCGCCCAGCACCGAGCCTTCTTCACGCGAACCGCCACGCTGCGGCGCGGCAGCGAACACGCGGCTGGCCAGGCGAGAGAACGGCAGGCTTTGCAGCCACACGGTGCCCGGGCCGCTCAGCTTGGCGAAGAACAGGCCTTCCCCGCCGAACAGCGCGGTCTTGATCTTGCCGACGTACTGGATCTCGAAGTTCACGTTGGGCGTGTAGGCCACGACGCAACCGGTGTCGACCATCAGCGTCTGGCCGGGCAGCAGGTCACGCTTGACCACTGTGCCACCGGCGTGCACGAAGGCCAGGCCGTCGCCTTCGAGCTTCTGCATGATGAAGCCCTCGCCACCGAAGAAGCCGACCGACAGCTTTTGCTGGAAGTGCAGGCCGATCGACACGCCACGAGCAGCGCAGAGGAACGCGTCCTTCTGGCAGATCAGCGTACCGCCCATCTTGGACAGGTCCATCGGCAGGATCTTGCCCGGGTACGGCGCTGCAAACGCCACGCGCTGCTTGCCCGAGCCCTGGTTGGTGTAGACGGTGATGAACAGCGACTCGCCGGTGATCAGGCGCTTGCCGGCGCCCATCAGCTTGCCGAGCAGGCCGCCGCCTTGTTTGCCACCGTCGCCGAAGACGGTGTCCATCGTGATCGAGCCGTCCATGAAGAACAGGCTGCCGGCTTCGCCGACTGCGGCTTCGCCCGGGTCGAGCTCGACCTCGACGAACTGCATCTCCGAGCCCTTGATCTCGTAGTCCACCACATCCATCGCCATCTCGAATTCCCCTGTTGTCGTCAGGCGGCACTTGCCGCAGAGGGGCGAATGGTACTGAAATCCGCACCTTGCGCTGGCGACCCGTCAGCGTCTGAGGCGATTGCTGACCACCTGACCCGGCTGTCATGCCTTTTGCGCCACGCCCCGCCCTTCGCAGGCGACTGTTGCCACTGCTGGCCGGAGGCGTGCTGTGTCTGGTGGCGATCGGGGCCGGGTTGGCGATGTTGAAGCCCGCACGGCCCGCGCCTGGCGTGGTCGTGGCCGCACCAACAGCCCAGGGACCATCGGCAGCGTCGACGGGATCGGCTGCCCGCGCGGTTGCAGCGCCCGAAGCCCTGCGCGCGGAAGTGCCTTTGCTCGACGCGCAGCAATGGGCGCAGCTGCAGCAGTCGCTGGCCGGCCACCCCCAGGCCGACGCCGAGGCGGCGCGCATCATCGAGTTGCTGGCTTATCAGCGCTCGGTGCAGCAGTTCCGCGCCGAGCGCCTGGCCGGTGCAGGCGCATCCGACCCGACGCTGGTCGCGCTGGCGCGCCGCATCGACGAAGGTCTGGACGCTCGCATCGCCAATGGCGAGGTCAGCGGTCCCGAAGCACAGCGGCTGAAGGCCGCCCTGCTGGAGGTGCTTGAGCCCGACGCGAGCCGACGCGCCGAGGCCCTGGCCGCCTGGCGTCAGGCCCAACTCACCGCCCACCCGCCGCAGACCGACCCGCGCGATACCCAGCTGCTGCAGGCCCAGCAGGTGGTGGTGGCGCGCTGGCGTCGCGAAGCGCCGGCCGGGGCGGCCCCCGATGCGCTGGTGGCGCAGCTTGAAGAGCTGCGCCAGCGCATATACGCCTCCCCCTCCACCAACCAGGGAAAAACGCCATGATCGACAGACCCGTGTCTTCGTTGCTGCGCCGCCTGCTTGCGGCCTTGGCTCTCTTGCTGCTGGCGCCATGGGCGCACGCGGCGTGGTTCATCTGGGAAACCGTCGAGTTACCGCTGTCCAGCGGCGCCGCGTGCGGCAACGGCACGCCCTACCGCTTCTTCGTCAATCGAACACCGCTGAACAACCACCTTGCGATCACCTTCGAAGGTGGCGGCGCCTGCTGGGACCAGGACGCTTGCGAGGGCGTCGGTGCCTACAGCGCCACCAACCCCGACGGCATCCCGGCCGACTACATGAGCCTGCCGAACTCGGCCGCCGGCGGCCTGGTGACGCCGTTCTCGGCCCGCGTCGACCCGTTCGAGGGCGTGCGCACGCAGGACTGGACGCTGGTCTACATGCCCTACTGCACCGGTGACGTGCACACCGGCAACCTGGTCCATGTCTACAACGACAAGCGGCCCGACCAGCCGCGCGTGCAGTACCACCGCGGCCAGGCCAACGTGAAAGCCGCTGCCGACTGGATGCGCCAGCACCTGGGCCGGCCCGGCAACATGCTGCTGACCGGGTTCTCCGCCGGCGGTGTCGGCTCGACCGCCAACTACGCGATCCTGCGCGACAAGCTGGCCCCCAAGGGCCGCGCCACGCTGATGGCCGACTCGGGCCCGATGATGAACGCGCCGCGCGGCAACACCAAGGAGCAATCGCCCTCCCAGCCGCTGCATGAGCTGATCCGCGCCAGCTGGGGGCTGGACCTGCCCGGCGGGATGATCCCGACGCTGATGGCCAAGCTACCGGGGCTGGACTTCAACAACATGGGCAGCCTGAACGGCGCATTGGCGCGCCACTACCCGAAGGACCGCTTCGGCTACCTGCTGTTCCAGCAGGACGGCATCTTCTCGGGCTTCAGCTACCTGGACTTCTTCCCCGACATCGCCAACGAGACCGATCCGGAGAAGCAGAAGCAGATGCTCAACGTGCTGTGGCGACAGGACATCGCGGCCTGGCTGCCGTCACTCGACGCAGAGCCCAACATCTCGTACCACGTGCCGTTCTTCCGCGACTTCAACGAGTCGCACTGCCTGACGATCGTCGACTTCTCGGGCACCGGCATCCAGGAGAAAGGCATCGTCAGCGCCGGGACCTTCGTCAACAACGGGCTCGACCGCAAACCACCGATGCGCAACGTCGAGCAGGACCAGGTCAGCGACCTGACGCAGCCGCTGTCGATCGCGCTGGAAATCCTTGCGATCGTTCTGGATATATTTGGTTGACCCCCACGCCCCCTTCCGGGGGCTGCCCCCCGAGGGGGCTCGCGCAGCGGACCGGCAAAGCCGGATCCGCGCACGCCACTTGATGAGAGCGGCGCGCTGCGCACTCGCAACGCACAAAGAACAAGGGCGCCTCGCGGCGCCCTTGTTGTTTACTTCAAAGCCTTGAAGCGCATGCGGTGCGGCCGCGCGCCTTCTTCGCCCAGGCGACGCTTCTTGTCTGCCTCGTACTCCTGGTAGTTGCCTTCGTAGAAGTACCACTGCGACTCGTCTTCGACGGCCAGGATGTGGGTGCAGATGCGGTCGAGGAACCAGCGGTCATGGCTGATCACCATCGCTGAGCCGGCGAACTCGAGCAGCGCGTCTTCCAGCGCACGCAGGGTTTCGACGTCCAGGTCGTTCGACGGTTCATCGAGCATCAGCACGTTGCCGCCCTGGGCCAGGGTCTTGGCTAGGTGCAGGCGGCCGCGCTCACCACCGGACAGTGAGCCGATCAGCTTCTGCTGGTCGTTGCCCTTGAAGTTGAAGCGGCCGATGTAGGCGCGGCTGGGCATCACGAACTTGCCGACGATGATGTTGTCCAGGCCGCCGGAGACGTCCTGCCAGACGGTCTTGTCGTTGGCCAGACTGTCACGGCTCTGGTCAACAAAGGCCAGCTTGGCGGTCTTGCCGACCTTGACCTCACCCGAATCCGGCTGCTCGCTGCCCTGGATCATGCGGAACAGCGTCGACTTGCCGGCGCCGTTGGGGCCGATGATGCCGACGATCGCGCCGGCCGGCACCTTGAAGCTCAGGTTGTCGATCAGCACCCGGTCGCCGAAGCTCTTGGTGACGTTGACGAACTCGATCACCTCGTTGCCCAGGCGCTCACCGACCGGGATGAAGATCTCGTTGGTCTCGTTGCGCTTCTGGTAGTCGACGTCGCTCAGCTCCTCGAAGCGGGCCAGGCGCGCCTTGCTCTTGGCCTGCCGGCCCTTGGCGTTCTTGCGCACCCACTCCAGCTCCTGCTTCATCGCGCGGGTGCGGGCGTCCTCGGTCTTCTGCTCCTGCTCCAGGCGCTTTTCTTTCCCCTCCAGCCAGTCGGAGTAGTTGCCCTTGTACGGATAGCCGGAGCCGCGGTCGAGTTCGAGGATCCACTCGGCCGCGTTGTCGAGGAAGTAGCGATCGTGGGTGATGGCCACCACGGTGCCGCTGAAGCGCTTGAGGAACTGCTCCAGCCACTCGACCGACTCGGCGTCCAAGTGGTTGGTCGGCTCGTCCAGCAGCAGCATATCGGGCTTGGACAGCAGCAGGCGGCACAGCGCGACGCGGCGCTTCTCGCCACCAGAGAGCTGCCCGATCACGGCGTCCCAGGGCGGCAGGCGCAGCGCGTCGGCGGCGATGTCGAGCTGGTGTTCGGTGTTTTCGCTGCCGGCCGCAGCGATGATGGCTTCCAGCTCGGCCTGTTCGGCGGCCAGCTTGTCGAAGTCGGCATCCGGTTCGGCGTACTCGGCGTAGACCTCGTCCAGCCGCTTCTTGGCCGCCAGCACGCCGCCGATGCCCTCTTCGACCGACTCGCGCACGGTCTGCTCGGGCTTCATCTGCGGCTCCTGCGGCAGGTAGCCGATCTTGATGCCGGGCATCGCCGTGGCCTCGCCTTCGATCTCCTTGTCCACGCCGGCCATGATCTTCAACAGCGTCGACTTGCCCGAGCCGTTCAGGCCCAGCATGCCGATCTTCGCGCCGGGGAAGAAGGACAGCGAGATGTCCTTCAGGATCTGCCGCTTCGGCGGCACGATCTTGCCGACGCGGTTCATGGTGAAGACGTATTGCGCCATTGCTGAAAGTCCTGCGGGTGGTCGGGAAAAGCGAGGGCGCCGACGCGATGCTGAATCGGCCGGCGCAGTCCCGGGCAGCGCGCCGCAGGGGGATGCGGGGCCGTCGCCGGGAAAACGCGGATTATCGCCCGGCCAGCGTTTCGGCGCTTCGCCGGTCCAATGGCACCTGCATGGTTTCCGGCAGCTCGCCCGGCTCGGGCCGACTGGTGCTGCCCCAGCCCTCGAGGAAGGGCAGCAGGCGCAGCAGCGGCATCGGCCGCGCCACCAGGTAGCCCTGGATCAGCTGGCAGCCGGCGTGGTTCAGCACCTCCAGCTGCACCGGCTCTTCCACCCCTTCGGCGATCGTCTGCATGCCCAGCGTGGTGGCCAGCTGCACGATGGTGCGCACGATCGCGCGGGCGTCGTGGTGGGTCATCAGCTCGCGCACGAAGGCACGGTCGATCTTCAGCGTGTCGAACGGGAAGCGGCGCAGGTACTGGAAGGCCGAGTAGCCGGTGCCGAAATCGTCCAGCGCGATGCGCACGCCCAGCGCCTTCAGCGCATGCAGGTGCGACAAGGCGGCGGCCGGGTCGTCCATGAAGACCGATTCGGTGATCTCCACCTCCAGCCGCGACGGCGGCAGGCCGCTTTGGCGCAGCGCCTGCTGCACCTCTTCGAGGAAACCTTCCTGCATCAGCTGCACCGGCGACACGTTGACCGATATCGCCAGCCCCGGCAACGCCGCCTGGGCCTCGGTGCAGGCACGCGACAGCACCCAGGCGCCGATGTCGCCGATCAGCCCGCAGCGTTCGGCCACCGGGATGAACTCCGACGGCTCGACAGTGCCCAGCTCCGGGTGTTGCCAGCGCAGCAGCGCTTCGGCGCTCATTACTTTCCAGTCGCCCACGGCCACCTGTGGTTGCCATTCCAGGCTCATTTCGCCGCGCTCGATCGCCTCGCGCAGCGCCGCCTCGACCTGGCTGGCGCGCCGGTTGCGCTGGCCGAGCGAGGGCACGAACAGCTCGAAGCGGCCGCGGCCGCGCTCCTTGGCGGCGTACAGCGCCAGGTCGGCATTGCCGAGAATCTCGTCGACCGTGTGGCCATGCTCGGGGATCAGCGCGACGCCGATGCTGGCGCCCATCGACACCAACCGGCCCTGGATCACCGCCGGCCGGTTCAGCACTTCGACCAGGCGCTGCGACAGCTGTTGCACCTCACCATCGCTGCGCACGTCGTCCAGCACGACAGCGAATTCATCGCCACCCAGCCGGGCCAGCAGGTCGCTGCTGCGAACCATGCCCTGCAGGCGCCGGGCCACCTGTCGCAGCACCGCGTCGCCTGCCGAATGGCCGAACGAGTCGTTGATGGTCTTGAAGTTGTCCAGGTCCAGGCACAACAGGGCGCTGCGCCGGCGCGGTTCGCCCGAGGCCGTGAGGGCTTCGTCCAGCCGCTCGCGCAATTGCACCCGGTTGGCCAGGCCGGTCAGCGAATCGAAGTGGGCCAAGTAGGCCAGCCGCTGGTGCGTCACGCGTTGCTTGGTCACGTCGCTGATCACACCGCGCCAGCCGGTGCTGTGACCAGCTTCGTCCAGCAAGGGCTTGGCGGTGATCGACCACCAGGCCGAGCCGTCGCGCTGCTTGACCTTCAGCACCACGTCGCGAAACGGCTTGTCCAGCAGCACCGCACGGCGCAGCGCCGGCAGACCGCTGGATTCGTCGATCACCACGCCGGCGCGACGCTTGGGCATCTTGGTGCGCGATTGCAGCACTTCGACCAACGTGCTCTTCTGCAGCTTTTCACGGCTGCGGCCCAGCAAGGCGACCAGCCGGTCCGAGACATGGGTGAAGCGGCCGCGGCGGTCGACCTCCCACAGCACGTCGACCGAATGCTCCTCGAAGTCGCGCAGCAGCAGACCGACAACCTGGCTTTGCCGCTCGGCCTCGCGCTGGGACGCCAACCGGGCGCTGAACAGGCGGCTGATCGTCACCACCCCGGCCAGGATGACGACGGTGTAGACCACCACCATCGCGGCCAGTCCGAACAACACGGCATGGCCTGTTTGCAACAGAGAAATGATCGCCGCACTGCTCAGCACCGCGATGTGGACCAGGCTGGCAGGCAGCACCGTTGCCAGCACGAAGGCCCCGGCGCACAGCACGCCGCTGGTCAGCACCGACAGCATCAACTGCTGAGTCGGTGCGGCCTGTGGTAGCCAGAGCAAGGGCACGACCGCCCATGCGCCGCTGATGAAGGCGGCCTGGGCGGTCGCTCGCACCACGGCCCGCGGTGGCATCTGCCGCATGACCCGGCCGCGCCAGCGCCACCAGCTGTGCATGGCGTGGGCGCAGCCGCCGACAAACAGGCAGGCCCAGATCGCCAGGTGCAGGATCGGCACGGTGCGCGCCAGAAAGACCAGCACCAGCGCGGCGTTCAGCAGGTTGGCGGCCATCACCAGCGGCGTCATGCGCAGCACCGCCTCGATGTGTCGCGCGCGCGCTTCGCCCGCAGCCGCTTCGGCCGAGCTGTAAAGCCACTGTTCTTGTTGCCACAAAAGCCGCAACCGGCCGAGCATGGACGATTCGAGCTCCACGCCGTCCTTTCGTCTTCTGGGTCAGATGGCCGGCCCCAACGGCCGGGTACGCGGGCCCGATTGCCCGCCAGTTAGCGATATATCGGACACACCCCTGCCCGCTGAAGCCCGACCAGGCCAACTTGTTCAACAACCCTCAATTCTGCGTCGAGCCCCAGTGTCGGCCCGCTGCAGTCGTTACCGTACGTTGCTCAAAATCAAGCGCACGGTGCGTGCTGAAAGCCGCACTTTTTTGTCACCGATCAACGATGGAGTCAACCCGAAGCATGAAGAAGTTCTCTGCCCGCACGCTGATCGCCCTGGCCGCCGTGGCCGCCATGGGCAGCGCGGTGGCCAATCCGGCCAAAGTTGACGCTGACCTGCAACGCAGCGACCTGCGCTACGTCGCCTCCGAGGTGCTGGTGCAGTTCCGAGCCGGCCATGCCGCAGCGGCCCGCGAAGCCGTGCTGAGCACGCTGGGCGCCCAGTCGGTGCAACGCCTTCGCGCCGCCGCCGACGGTGAACTGCATCGCGTTCGCCTGCCGCAGGGCCTGGCCGTGGCCGACGCCATCCGCCACCTGCGCGCGCAAGGTGCCGTCCGCTTCGTCGAACCGAACTGGATCTACACCCACCAGGCCGGCCCGAACGACCCCTACTACCAAGACGGCAGCCTGTGGGGTGTCTACGGCGACGCCTCGCCAGGCAAGCAGAACCCCTACGGCACGCAGGCCGCCGAAGCCTGGGCCGCGAACAAGAAGTGCTCTGCCAGCGTCGTCGTCGCGATCATCGACGAAGGCGTCATGACCACCCACCCGGACACCCAGGCCAACATCTGGCAGAACCCGCTCGAGATCGCCGGCAACGGCATCGATGACGACGGCAACGGCTTCATCGACGACGTCAACGGCTGGGATTTCGAGAACAACGACGCGTCCACCTTCGACGGCGTCGGCGACGACCACGGCACGCACGTGTCGGGCACCATCGCCGCGGTGCGCAGCAACGGCATCGGCACCGCCGGCATCTGCGGCAAGGCCAAGATCGTCAATGCCAAGTTCCTGGGTGACAACGGCGGCACCACCGCCAACGCGATCCTGGCGATCGACTACATCACCGACCTGAAGACGCGCCAGGGCCTGAACCTGGTCGCCTCGAACAACTCGTGGGGCGGTGGCGGTTTCTCGCAAGGTCTGAAAGACGCGATCGACCGCTCGGGCGCGGCCAACATCCTGTTCATCGCCGCGGCCGGCAACGGCAACATCTTCGGCGTCGGCCAGAACACCGACAACAAGCCGAACTACCCGTCGGCCTACACCAGCGAGAACATCATCGCGGTGGCCTCGATCACCAAGACCGGCGCCAAGTCGGGCTTCTCGAACTACGGCCTGGTGTCGGTCGACTTGGGCGCGCCCGGCTCGGGCATCTGGTCGACGGTGCCGAAGATGGTCAACGGTGTGCTGACGCCGAGCTATGCCTCGTACGACGGCACTTCGATGGCCACCCCGCATGTGACCGGCGCGGTCGCCTTCTACGCCTCGCTGCACCCGGGCCTGACCGCCGCGCAGATCAAGGCGGCCATCTTGGCTGCCGCGGTACCGACGCCGTCGCTGGCCGGCAAGACAGTGACCGGTGGCCGGCTCGACGTGAGCGGTTTCTGATCCGCTGTCAACCACGGTTTTCTGCAGTCAAGGCCCGTCATTCGACGGGCCTTTTTTCATGGGCGCCCGACGTCATTTCTGTGACTGTCGATGCGGCGTAAACCCCTCCCTAGGCTGAAGGCTCGACAGCACGCGTCGCGTCACCCAGCATGGTGTTCCCTTGCTGGGCCCGCCGCCGCCACGGCCCGCTTGCACACATGGCCCGCCGGCCGCACACCAGCGATCGTTCCGGCCCCATCCATTGCCCGGTTTGAGGAGCTTTACCATGCCCCGTTCCACCCCCCAATTCACCCGCACCCTGATTGCCAGCGCGTTGGCGGCCCTGTCGGGCGTCGCGCTGGCCGGCGGCCAGCCGGACAAGGTCGTGTCCGAGTTGCAGCAGTCGCATCGTCAATACGTGCCGGCCGAGATGCTGGTGCAGTTCAAGCCAGGCGTGGCGCAGGCGCTGCGCGAAGCGGCGCTGAACCGCGTCGGCGGCAAGGTCCTTGAGCGCATCCGTGGCGACCTGCACCGCATCAGCCTGCCGCAAGGCGCCAACCTCGCTGCGGCGGTGCGCGCGCTGCATGCCCATGACGCGGTCGACTTCGCCGAGCCGAACTGGATCTACCAGCACACCGCTGTCTCGAACGACACCTACTACACCAATGGCACGCTGTGGGGCATGTACGGCGACACCTCGCCGCTGCAGACCAACCAGTACGGCAGCCAAGCCGGTGAAGCCTGGGACGCGGGCCACAACCTTTGCAAGGGCGTGCTGGTCGGGGTGATCGACGAAGGCGTGCAATACACCCACCCGGACCTGAAGGCCAACCACTGGAAGAACCCGGCCGAGATCGACGGCAACGGCATCGACGACGACGGCAACGGCTACATCGATGACAAGCACGGCTGGGACTTCGACGGCAACAACAAGTCGATCTACGACGGCGTGCAGGACGACCACGGCACCCACGTGTCCGGCACCATCGGCGGCATCGGCGGCAACGGGGCCGGTGTTGCCGGCATGTGCTGGAAGATCAAGATGGTGCACACCAAGTTCCTGGGCGTGAGCGGCGGCACCACCGCCAACGCGATCAAGGCCGTCGACTACATCACCGACCTGAAGACCCGCCACAGCCTGAACCTGGTCGCCACCAACAACTCGTGGGGCGGCGGTGGTTTCTCGCAAGGCCTGAAGGACGCGATCGACCGAGGCGGTGTGGCCAACATCTTGTTCGTCGCCGCGGCCGGCAACAACGCCAGTAACAACGACACCTCGCCGTTCTACCCGGCCAGCTACACCAGCGATGCGCTGATCGCCGTGGCCGCCATCACCAGCACCGGCGCCCTCGCCGGCTTCTCGAACTACGGCGCCACCTCGGTCGACCTGTGCGCTCCAGGCAACGCGATCACCTCGACCGTGCCGACCAACTCGTACTCGTCGTACAGCGGCACCTCGATGGCCACGCCACACGTGGTGGGCGCGATCGCGCTGTATGCCAAGAACCACCCGGGCCTGACGGCCGCGCAGCTGAAGGCCGCCATCCTGGGCACGACGACGGCCACAGCCTCTTGCGCTGGCAAGACGGTGACCGGCGGTCGCCTGAACGTGAGCACCTACTGAGCGTCACCCACAAGGGCCAGGGGCGACACAACGCCCTTGATCCACGTGTTCTCAAGGGCCGGGGCAATCTGGCCCTTTTCATTTCAGCAGGGGAAACAGCAGGCGCGGCCGGGCCATGATCGCGCTGGCCACGACAGCCTGCGGCGGCGCGGCGAGTGCGTTGCCTCCCGGCTGCTGGCGGGCTCGGACCGGCTTGGCGAAGTGGTCGTCCCGCTGCGCTTGGCTCCATTTGCCAGGCAAGTTCCGGCCTGATCTGGGGATTACCCTCGCGCCGCCGGTTACAATGGTCAAATCCCCCCGAGGTCCAGCCTCGGTGGCGGCTTGTCAGTTCTGACAGCGGTGCACCTCTTGCAGGCCAACCGCACCTCTTCCCGGCCGGGCCCCTGGCTGGTGCCCCGAGCAATTCGCGGGCGGCGGGCCGGCCATGCTCCATCGAGCTCAATGACCTTTGAATCTCTCGGCCTGGCCGAATCGATTGTTCGTGCCGTTCACGAACAAGGCTACACCCAACCTACCCCCATCCAGGCGCAAGCCATCCCCGCCGTTCTGAACGGTGGCGACCTGTTGGCCGGCGCCCAGACCGGCACCGGCAAGACCGCGGGCTTCACGCTGCCGCTGCTGCACCGCCTGGCTGCCCAGGGCCAGAAGCGCGACGCCAAGGGCCGCGTCGCGATCCGCGCGCTGATCCTGACCCCGACCCGCGAACTCGCGGCGCAGGTCGAAGAAAGCGTGCGCCTGTACGGCAAGTTTCTGCCCCTGACGTCGATGGTGATGTTCGGCGGCGTCGGCATGCAGCCGCAGATCGACCGCCTGCGCAAGGGCGTCGACATCCTCGTGGCCACCCCCGGCCGCCTGCTGGACCATCAGCAGCAAGGCACGCTGGACCTGAGCCATGTGCAGATCTTCGTGCTCGACGAAGCCGACCGCATGCTCGACATGGGCTTCATCCACGACATCAAGAAGGTGCTCGCGGTGCTGCCGAAGCAAAAGCAGAGCCTGCTGTTCTCGGCCACCTTCAGTGACGAGATCAAGGCCCTGGCCGACCGCCTGCTGAACCAGCCGGCGCTGATCGAAGTGGCCCGCCGCAATGCGACCGCCGACACCATCGCGCAGAAGGTGCACCCGGTCGGCCGCGAGCACAAGAAAGAATTGCTGTCGCACCTGATCCGCGAAGGCAACTGGCACCAGGTGCTGGTGTTCACGCGCATGAAGCACGGTGCCAACCGCCTGGCCGAATTCCTGAACAAGGAAGAGATCAGCGCGATGGCGATCCACGGCAACAAGAGCCAGGGTGCACGCACCAAGGCCCTGGCCGACTTCAAGAGCGGTGATCTGCAGGTGCTGGTGGCGACCGACATCGCCGCCCGCGGCATCGACATCGACCAGCTGCCGCACGTCGTCAACTTCGAGCTGCCTAACGTGCCGGAAGACTATGTGCACCGCATCGGCCGCACCGGCCGCGCCGGCGCGCAAGGCGAGGCGGTCTCGCTGGTGTGCCTGGACGAAGAAATCTTCCTGCGCGACATCGAGAAGCTGATCAAGCGCGAAATCCCGCGCGAGACCGTTCCCGGCTTCGAAGCGCCGGCCAGTGAGCGGGCCGAGCCCATCGTGCTGGGTCGCATGACGATCGGCATCGGTGGCACCCGCCGCGGAGCTGGTGGTGGTGGTGGCGGTGGTGGCAACCACCGCGGCGGCCGCAACGGCGAGCGCGGTGGTGCACCGGCGCGCCAGGACAGCGGTCGTCATGACGGTCGCCCGTCGCACGGCGGCAAGCCGGCGGCAAGTGCTGGCGGCCGCCCGGCCGGCCAGCATGCCCCGCATGGCGGCCACAAGCCGGCCCATGGCAGCCCGCGCCCGAGCGGCAACCACCAAGGCCAAGCACGGCCTGCTGGCAGCAGCAGCGGCTCGGCCCCCAAGCCAGCCGGCGCCCGCCTGCTGCGCGGCAAGCCCTGAGCCTGTTGCCCAGCGTTAACTGAAACCGCCGCACCTCGCGGCGGTTTTTCGTTGTGGCCGCGCTGCTGTCGCGGGCTTGTCGAGCGTGATGCGCAATGGAATACTGAACCATGAACCGCACCACCGCCATCGATCCCCAGTCCCTCACCTGGCTCGAGCTGGGTGAGGCCCAGCGATTGCTGATCAATCAGTTTCCGCGCATAGCCTTCGGTCTCGACCTCGACGGTCGCATCCTTTGGGCCAACCCGGCCGCCACTCTGGCGCTCGGCTATGAGCTCGGTGAACTCAACCACAAGCCGCTGATCGGCACGGTGCTGCGGCGCGAGGAAATCGAAGCCCGGGCCGCGATGCTGGCACGTGAGCTGGATGCCCGCGTGGCGGCCGATGCCAGCGTGTTCAGCGCCCGCCTGCGGCGCGGCCTGGCCGATGAACACGCCTGGGTGCTGCGCGCCAAGGACGGCGAGCCCCGGTCGGTCACCTTGTCGCTGGGCACCTTGCGTGATGCCGGTGGTGGCGTGGTCGGCTTGATCGCGGTCGAATGCGAAGGCGAAACGCCGGTCGATGCACCGATCTCACTCAGCCACCACGACAGCCTGACAGGCCTGCCGACCCGCGCTGTGCTGCAGGACCGCGCCGAAATGGCGATGCAGCGCGCCGCCCGTGCCGGCACCCAGATCGGCGTGCTGCTGATCGAACTGGAAGGCTTCGACGCGCTGTGCGCCGAGCACGGCCCCAGCATCGGGGACGACCTGCTGCGCGCCACCGCCGGCCGCCTGCACTTCGAATTGCGCAAGACCGACACGGCGGTGCGCATGCCGAACGGGCAGTTCGTTGCGATGCTGGTCGATCTGCACCATGCCGACGAAGCCCAGCGCGTGGCCGGCAAGATCGCCGCTGCGCTGGGTGGGCCGGTGAACACCGGGGTCGAAGTGTTGCAACCGCGTTGCCGCGTCGGCGTGGCCGTCTACCCCGAGCATGGCGACCAGCTGTTGCCGCTGCTGGAGGCGGCCAACCAAGCCTTGCAGACGGCTCGCGGTGGCAGTGACTCCGCGGTGGTCGTGGCACCGGCACGTTAGATCCCGTGGCGGCCGCCGCGCGCCGCCTGCTGCTGGCTGGCGCCACCGGGCTGGTCGGCCGCGCGGTGCTGACGCAGCTGGCTGGGCGCATGGCAGCGGGCCAGCCGCGGGGGCAGGTGTGGGCCCTGCTGCGCCGCCCGCCCGACACCAGCCTGGAGAACGCCCTCGCTCAAGCCGATGGCCATGTATTGGTGTCCGCCGGCCTGGGGCCGCCCCTGCGACTGCCCACTGTGGACGACGCGTTGATTGCGCTCGGCACCACCATCGCTGTGGCAGGCACGCACGAGGCCTTTCGCGCGGTCGACCTGGACGCAGTGCTGGCCATCGCCCGCGCCGCACGTGATGCCGGCGCCAAGCGCCTGGCGGTGGTGTCAGCGTTGGGCGCCGATGCCAACGCCAGCGTGTTCTACAACCGCGTCAAAGGCCAGATGGAAGACGCGGTGTCGGCACTCGGCTTCGACAGCCTGGTGATTGCGCGCCCGTCGTTGCTGGCTGGCGACCGCGCCGCGCTCGGGCAACCAGCCCGGCCCGGCGAGCGCTGGGCCTTGCGGTTGCTGCGACCCGTGCAGGGATTGCTGCCCATCTCGGTGCGCCCAATCGAGGCCACAGCGGTCGCTCGTACGCTGCTGCTTGCTTTGGACGAAGGCCTGCCAGGCCGCCAGGTGCTGCCCTCGGCGGAACTGGCCCGCCGGGGCACACCGTGATGCCCAAGAAGCGAAGGGCCGCTCCCGAGCTTCTTGACCCCCTCGGGGGGCGGGCCGTGCACGGCCCTGGGGGCCTTCGGTCGTCAGAAGTGGATGCCGCGCATCATCTGCTGCAGCGCGATCGCCTCGGCTGACAGCTGCGGCTTGGCGCCCTTCTCGCCCTTGGCCGCATCCGAGTCCGGGAACATGCGGAAGCTGGTGTTCATCGCGATCTGCGCCACCCGCGGCAGCAGTGCGTGCAGCAGCTGGCCGGTCGTGCCCAGTCGGGTGGCGATACGCACCGGCTTGTAGACGCAAGCCTGCGCGATCATGTCGGCCGCTTCTTCGGGGCTCAGCGTCGGCACGTTGTTGTAGATCTTCGTCGGCGCGATCATCGGCGTGCGCACCAGCGGCATGTTGATGGTCGTGAAGCTGACGCCCAGGTCGGAGTATTCGCTCGACGCGCACCGCGTCCACGCATCCAGCGCAGCCTTGCTGGCCACATAGGCCGAGAAGCGCGGCGCGTTGGTCAGCACCCCGATCGAGCTGATGTTGACGACATGGCCTTTGCGCTTCTTGACCATGCCCGGCAGCAGGCCCATCGTGACACGCAGGCAACCGAAGTAGTTCAGCTGCATCGTGCGCTCGAAGTCGTGGAAACGGTCGTAGCTGTTCTCGATCGCGCGGCGGATCGAGCGGCCGGCGTTGTTGATCAGGAAGTCGACGCCGCCGAAGCTCTCGGCCAGCCAGGCGATCATCTCGCTACAGCTCTGCTCGTTGGCAATGTCGGCCGAGTAGGTGTGGACCTGCGCGTCCTTGCCGGCCTTGCTGCGAATCTCGGCCTCGGCCTCTTTCAGCTTGACCTCGTCACGCGCGCAGATCACGGTGACCGCGCCAGCTTCGGCGAACTTGATCGCAGCCGCCAGGCCGATGCCCGACGAGCCGCCAGTCACCAGCACCACCTTGCCGGCCACCGCGCCGCGCAGCGAGCGGTCGATCAGCAGGTCCGGGTCGAGGTGGCGCTCCCAGTAGTCCCACAGGCGCCAGGCGTAGTCGTCGAGCTTCGGGCACTCGATGCCCGAGCCCTTCAGCGCCGCCAGCGTCTCGCGGCAGTCGTAGCGCGTCGGGTAGTTGATGAAGGTCAGGATGTCTTCCGGCAGCCCGAGGTCCTTCATCACCGCATTGCGCACACGGCGCACCGGCGCCACCGCCATCAGGCCTTTCTTGACGCTCTTCGGAATGAAGCCCAGCAGCGCCGCATTGATGAACAGGTTCATCTTCGGCGCATGCGCGGCCTTCGAGAAGATATCCAGCACGTCGCCGACGCGGTAGCCGACCGGGTCCACCAGGTGGAAGCACTTGCCCTTGGTCGCCGCCTTCGAGTGGCTGATGAAATCCAGCGCATCGACGACGAAGTCGACCGGCACGATGTTGACGCGGCCGCCTTCGAGGCCCACCGCCGGCATCCACGGCGGCAGCAGCTGGCGCATGCGCTGGATCAGCTTGAAGAAGTAGTACGGCCCGTCGATCTTGTCCATCTCGCCGGTCCGGGAGTCACCGACGACCATCGCCGGGCGGTACACGGTCCAGGGCACCTTGCTTTCCTTGCGCACGATCTTCTCGGACTCGTGCTTGGTCGCGAAGTACGGGTGGTCCAGGCCTTCGGCCTCTTCGAACATGTCTTCGCGGAACACGCCTTCGTACAGACCGGCGGCGGCGATCGAGCTGACATGGTGCAGGTGGCCGGCGTCGATGGCTTTGGCAAACTCGACGACGTTGCGCGTGCCCTCGATGTTGACCAGCACCTGGCTTTCTTCGTCGGCCGACAGGTCGTAGACGGCGGCCAGGTGGTAGACCGCGTCGGTCTTGCCCTTCAGTTGCTTGATGACGTCGCTTGCGACGCCCAGCTTCTTGGCGGTCAGGTCGCCGCTGACGGCGATCGCGCGGGTCTTGGAGACGCCCCAGTCCTCCAGCAGACCGGACACCTTGCCCTCGCTGCCGGGGCGGATCAGGAAGTACACCGTCGAGCCGCGGCGCGCGAGCAGTTTCTTGACGAGACGCTTGCCGATGAAGCCGGTGGCGCCGGTGACGAAATACTGCATGAGGCCTCCTGGTGAATTCGGATTTGGGAAGGGTATGTTCGCGCGGATTTTGGCCTGCGTCGCCATGAGCAGCTTTCGCGCTTACCCGAGATAGGCGCACGCACCTAGCGCTTTAGGATGCCGCCTCGAAAACCGGCTTCTACACTGGGTTTTCTGAAAGCCCCCAGGGCCGGGTCCTACCCAGCCCGCCCCCCGCGGGGGTTCAAACAAAGTGGCCGAGCCACATTTGCTTGAAAGGGTGGCCCGTCCGCCCTGACGTTTTGTCGCCAACCCTGAACTGGAAAGAGGATCCCACCATGGTCAAGAAGCTGAAGAAGATGGCTGAGCAAAAGTCTGCCTCCCCCGCGGGCCTGCTGGACAGCCAGCTCGCCGGTGCGGTGAAGGCCTCGGCTCAGCAGATCTGGCTGGCCGGCATGGGCGCTTTCGCGAAGGCCCAGGAAGAAGGCACCAAGGTCTTCGAAGCCCTGGTCAAGGAAGGCGTCAGCCTGCAGCGCAAGACCCAGGCCGTGGCCGAAGAGCGCATCGGCGAAGTGACCGGCAAGGTCAGCGCGATGGCCGGTGAAGTCACCAACAAGGCCGGCGCCTCGTGGGACAAGCTGGAATCGATCTTCGAAGCCCGCACCGCCAAGGCGCTGGGCAAGCTCGGCGTGCCGACCGCCAAGGACGTGGCCGCCCTGACCGAGCGTGTCGACGCGCTGGCCAGCGCCGTCGCCAAGCTGGGCGGCAAGGTTGCGCCGGCCAAGAAGGCCGCTGTGAGCAAGGCCAACGGTGCTGCCGCCCCGAAGGCCGCCGCCAAGAAGCCGGTCGCCAAGAAGGCCGCTGCTCCTGCGAAGAAGGCTGCCGCTCCGCGCAAGGCCGCTGCCAAGAAGGCCGCCAAGAGCACCGAGGCCGCCGCGGCCTGATGCCCTTTCGGGGCGCCGCCGTGATGGCCGCGCCCCGCGCTTGAGCAGTTCTGTCTTTGAGCCCCCGCCGCCCTTCGGCCCCCGGCCGCCCTCGCATTGCGTTGGCCCTGGCCGGCGGTGGCCCCCTCGGTGCGATCCATGAGATCGGCGCGCTGTGCGCACTCGAAGAGGCCCTGCCGGGTCTCGACTTCACCGACCTGAACGCCTACATCGGCGTGTCTGCCGGCGCCTTCATCGCCGCCGGCCTGGCCAACGGCATGACGCCGCGCCAGATGTGCGCCGCCTTCATCGCAAGCGATGGCCTGATCGACCCGCGCCTGTTCACCCAGCCGGCCTGGCGCGAATACCGCCGCCGTTTGCGGCGCCTGCCGTCGTTGGCTGCGGATGCCGCCTGGCAGCTCGCCGCAGGCAAGCTGCCATGGGTCAATGCGCTCGGCCTGCTCGGCGGTGCGCTGCCCAATGGCCTGTTCGACAACCGTGCGATGCAGGCACAGCTGGAGCGAGTGTTCTCCGCCCCCGGTCGCAGCAACGACTTCCGCCAGCTGCGCCGCCCGCTGGTGATCGTAGCCACCGACCTGGATACCGGCGAAGCCGCGCCTTTCGGGCTGCCAGGTTGGGACTCGACGCCGATCGCCCGGGCGGTGATCGCCAGTGCGGCGCTGCCGGGCCTGTATCCGCCAGTCGCGATCCAGGGCCGTCACTATGTCGACGGTGCGCTGAAGAAAACGATCCATGCCTCGGTGCTGCTGGACCAGGGCCAGGACCTGCTGATCTGCCTGAACCCGCTGGTGCCGTTCGACGCATCTCCGCGCCACGACGAAGCGGCACAGCCGGCCCATGACGGCAAGATCCCGCACCTGGCCTCGGTCGGCCTACCCGCAGTGCTGAGCCAGACCTTCCGCTCGCTGATCCATTCGCGGCTTGAACTGGGGCTGAAGGGTTATGCCCACAGCCACCCCGAGTGCGACATCGTGCTGATCGAGCCTGACCGCCACGACCCGCAGATGTTCCGCGCCGGCACCTTCAGCTACACGCTGCGCCGTGAACTGGCCGAGCACGCCTACCAGCAGACGCGCCGCTGGCTGCGCAACCGCTGCGCCGAATTCGCGCTGGTGTTCGGCGAGCACGGTGTGCCGCTGGACCTCGATTCGCTGTTCCGCGAACGCCGCCTGCTGCCCAAGCTGGCCTTGCGCCGCTCAGGCAACCAGCTGACCGAGCGCACGCATCAGGTGCTGGACCAGCTGGAAGCGGCACTGGCCGCCCTACCGGCGGCCTGAACACCCTCGCGGCTCACGCCGCCGAGGGCGAGGTCACAGATAGCGTGATTCCAGGTGCGCCTTGAAGTGCGCCGGGTTCAGCGTTTCGCCGCTGGCCCGCACGGCCAGCTCGTCGGTCGTCCACCGGCTGCCCTGGCTCCAGATGTTTTGGTCGAGCCAGCCGAAGACGTCACCCAGCTCGCCGTCGTTGATGCGCGCGTCCAGGTCCGGCATCGCGCGACGCATGGCCGCAAACCACTGCGCCGCGTACATCGCCCCGAGCGAATAGCAGGGGAAGTAGCCGAACAGGCCCTCCGCCCAGTGCACGTCCTGCATCGGGCCATCGGTGAAGTTGCCGCGGGTGTCGATGCCCAGCAGCTCCATCATCGCGGCGTCCCACAGCGCAGGGATGTCCTCGGCCTCGACCTCGCCTTCGATCAATGCGCGCTCGATGTCGAAGCGCATCATCACGTGGGCCGGGTAGGTCACCTCGTCGGCGTCGACGCGGATGAAGCCCGGCTTCACGCGCGTCAGCAGCCGGTGCAGGTTGCCCGGCATGAAAGCGGCCTGGTCGCCAAAGGCCTCGACCAGCATCGGCGACAGCAGCCGCGCGACGCCTGGGTGGCCGCCGAGTTGCATCTCGAAGGCCAGGCTCTGGCTTTCGTGCAGCGCCATCGAGCGGGCCTCGGCCACCGGCTGGCCCAGCAGCGCGCGCGGCAGGTTCTGCTCGTAGCGCCCGTGGCCTGTCTCGTGGATCGTGCCCATCAGGCTTTGCAGGAAGTCGTCTTCGCGGAAGCGCGTGGTCAACCGCACGTCTTCCGGCACGCCGCCCGAGAACGGGTGCGCGCTGACGTCCAGCCGGCCGGCGCTGAAGTCGAACTGCAGCAGCTGCATCACGCGCTCGCACAACGCCCGCTGCGCGCTCAGCGCAAACGGCCCGTGCGGCTGCAGCACCGTCTCGCGGGCCTGCTTCTCGCTCACACGGCGGATCAGGTCGGGCAACCAGGCACGCACATCGCCGAAGACCTGGCGCACCTTGGCGGTCGTCATGCCGGGCTCGTACTGGTCCATCAGCGCGTCGTAGGGCGTCAGGCCCGAGCGCTCGGCCAGGCGTTGCGCGACCTCGCGGTAGATGGCCAGCACCTCTTTCAGGTTGGGCAGGAAGCCGGCCCAGTCGTTGGCGGGCCGCTGGCTGCGCCAGGCGTGCTCGCAGCGCGAAGTGGCCAGCGAGCGCCTTTCGACCAGCGCTTCGGGCAAGGAGGTGGCCGCGTCCCATTGGCGGCGGATCTCGCGCAGGTTGGCCTTCTGCCCATCGTCGAGCGCTTCGTGGCCGGCTGCGTCGAGGCCGCTGCCGAGAGCCGCGTCGGTGCGCAGGCGGTGCAACAGCCCTGCGAGCTCTGCCAACGCGGCCGAACGGGCCTCGTTGCCGCGCTCCGGCATGTTGGCCTGCTGGTCCCAGTGGGCAATGTTCTGCAAATGCGCAAACCGGTGGATCCGAGTGAATCGGTCGGTCAGCGCGTCGTACTGCGGGGTGGCTGGTGGCATCGGGTGCACCGGGGCCGGGGTGGCCGGCACCGGTCTCTCAAACAACAGATCGTGGCTCGATTGTGGGTCGAACGCGACGTCACGGAAGCGCAACAGACACCCCCTCATGGGGGATGGCGTGAGGGTGCCATCGATGCTCGCACCCCCCGGAACACTGCCAATGAAGGTATGAAAACTACATGAAAACTACGCGCAATCGTTGCACGGAGTTACCTTGATCTACCGGTGCAACTCCTGAATTTAGGGCCAAACCAGCTTGGCGACAGGAAGTAGGCGTACTGAAACTACACGCCGGATCGGCGAATTTTGGATATCAACGCTCACCGTCAGCGCGCCGGTGCACAACGCCCGCTTACAGGGTCACGCGCCTTTGACGCCACGGCCAGCCCATCGGGCCCGATTGAAAGGAAGCCTCTGGGTCGGCCATCAGACATCGCCCATCCGGACCGCCGCAGTGGCTTTGGTCACTGACACCTCCCTCAACCATCGAGTTAGACAAGCATGAACGACAAACGGAGACGACTCGCCCCCACCCTGGTCACCGCCTGCGTAGCGGCGCTGACGACAGCCCTGGCGCCAGCCAACGGCCACGCCGCGCTGAACCCACGCGACACCTCGGTCCAGATGTTTGAGTGGAGCTGGAACGACATTGCGACCGAGTGCACCCAATGGCTGGGCCCGCAAGGCTATGGCGCGGTGCAGATCTCGCCACCCGGCGCATCGAAGAACGCCAACGGCTGGTGGGGCGTCTACCAGCCGGTCAACTACGTGGCACTGACCAGCCGCATGGGCAATGCTTCGCAGCTGCAGACGATGATCGACACCTGCCACGCCGCCGGCGTGCGGGTCTACGCCGACATCGTGGTCAACCAGATGGCCGATGGCACCGGCACCGCGACCGACGGCTCGAGCTGGAACGCCGACACGCTGAGCTTTCCCTTCTTCAGCGCCGCTGATTTCCACAGCCGCTGCGACATCCAGCAAAGCGACTACAACAGCCCCGACACCCGCGACCGGGTGATGAATTGCCGCATGGGCGGCCTGCCCGACCTGGCCACCGAAAGCAGCTATGTGCAGGGCCAGACCGTCAACTACCTGCGCACGCTGTTGACCATGGGCGTCGACGGCTTTCGCATCGACGCGGCCAAGCACATGCCAGCTTCTACGCTGCTGAACATCCTCAACACCGTCAAGTCGACCAATCCGTTGACCAAAGCCGGCGAAGCCATCTGGGTGACACAAGAGATCATTCCCGACGGTGGCGTGACCCGTTCGGACTATTTCAGCGTCGGCACGGTGAACGAGTTCCAGTTCACCTATGCGATGAAGGACGTTTTTCGCGGCAACAACGGGCTGACGTTGTCGTCGATCCCTTCGATCATGGGCAGCTGGGGCAACTGGGGCGGCTCGTGGGGCTTCGTGCAGCCGCAGTTCGCGACGGTCTTCGTCAACAACTGGGACACCGAGCGCAACGGCAGCTCGCTAAACACCGCCAACCACACCGGCGCGGTCGACGACACCAACGGCACCAAACGCTTCGACCTGGCCAACATCTTCATGCTGGCTCAAAGCTACGGCGAGGCACAGCTGCACTCGGGCTTTCGCTTCACCAATGCCGACGCCGACCGCCCGATCGCCAGCCCTTACGTGAACGGGGTGCCGCAGATCAACGTGGTCTGGGACTTCGTGCACCGCTGGAGCGACATCTCCAACCTCGTCAAGTTCCGCTCGGCGATGAACGGCCAGTCGCAACAGAACTGGGCGGTCGGCAACAACGGCAACCAGGTCTCGTTCAACCGTGGCAATGTCGGCTTCGTCGCGCTGAACAACAGCGGCAGCGCGTGGACCAAGACCTTTGCCACCACGCTGCCGGCCGGCACCTACTGCAACGTGGTGCAAGGCACGCTGGCGGCAGACGGCGCCAACTGCACCGGTGGCACGGTGACGGTGGACGCGAGCGGCAACGCCGCGATCACTGTGGCGGCCAACGACGGGGGCAGCACCGTGCCGGCGGTCGTCATCTACACCGGTCAGAAGCTCGGTGGTGGAGGCGGTGGCGGCACCTGCGCGATGACCTTCAAGATTGCCAACGCCAACACCAGCTTGGGGCAGAACCTGTACGTCGTTGGCAACCAGACCCCACTGGGCAACTGGACGCCATCTCAGGGCTTCGCGCTGACGATCGTCGGTTCAGGCGCCAACGCCACCTGGAAAGGCACGGTCGCTCTACCGGCCAAGACAGCGGTCCAGTACAAGTACGTGAAGTGGAACGGCAGCACGGCAGTCTGGGAGAGCAACCAGCCCACCGCCAGCGGCAACCGCGAGATCACGACCTGCGCCAAGGGCAATGCCAAGACGCAGAACGACGGCAGTTTCAAGTTCTAGAGAAATGTCGGCCCCGGCTTGCCGGGGTACCGCAAGCCACCCCCAAGGGGTCGCGCGGCCGGACGCTTGGGAGCGGCCCGGCGCTGGCCGCGCCCGCTTCGTTCGCCCGTTGCGCTACAGCGTAATCTGGCCCGGAAACCACCACAGCAAGGCCGCCGTCATCGTCAGGTAACGGCCGAACTTGCCGATCGCCATGTAGAACACGCAGGGCCAGAACGGCAGCTTCAGCCAGCCGGCCACCGCACACAGAGGGTCACCCACCACCGGCAGCCAGCTCAGCAGACAGGCCTTGGCACCAAACCGATGCAGCCACTGCAAGGCCTTGGCTTCATGCGGGCGGTGGTGGGCGACATGCTCGTAGGCTTTTTCGGCGCCGTAGCCCATCCACCAGGTGATGGCCCCGCCGATGGTGTTGCCCGCCGTGGCCACCAGCACCGCCGGCCAGAACAGCCCGGTGTCGAGCTTGACCAGCCCGATGACCACGAACTCAGAGCCCAGCGGCAACAGCGTGGCCGAGACCACCGAGATGATGAAGACCGCGCTCAGGCCCAGGCGCGGCACCGCCAACGCGGCCAACAGGCTGTTCACCCATGACGCAATGCCTGCTTCCATGTCGGCGCATTATGGAAGGCCCGGGGGACAGGCGAGCCGAACCCGTGCAACAGTGCCCGGACGTGGCCCGCTCCGCCCGAATGGCATCAGCCCGGTGTCAACCGGCGGTCGCAAGCTGTGGCCCCGCCCCTCCACTCGAAACGACGCACCATGCCGCAGATCGCCGCTTTTGTCCGTCACCCGAGAACAAGCACCCGGCTCGCGATGGCGGCCGGCCTCTGGCTGGGGCTGCTGCTGGCGGGCCCCGCACAGGCTGCCGAGGCGGGCTGCACTCAGATGACAGCTTCCGGCAACCCCGAGTACCCGCCATTCCTGTGGCGCGACCCGGACAACGAGAACCACCTGATTGGCGCGAACGCCGAGTTGATGCAGTGGTTGTCCAAGGAAATCGGCGTGCCGATCGAGGTGCAGTACAGCGGGCCCTGGGGCCGGGTGCAAGAAGAAACCCGGCTTGGCCATATCGACCTGATCGCTGGCGCCTTCTTCACCCAGCCGCGTACCGAGTACATGGACTACTTCCACCCAGCGTTCCACGAGACACGCTCGGTGATCTGGACCCGCGGCGACAACGACAAACTGAAGTTCCGCCGCTGGGCCGACTTGGTGGGCCTGCAGGGCGTCACAGTGATCAACAACAGCTTCGGCGAAGAGTTCGATCGCTACGCGAAAGACAAGCTGCGCATCAACCAGGTGGCCAGCCTCGAGCAGGCGATCCAGATCGTGCAGGCCGGCCGTGCCGACTACCTCGTCTACGAAGACAGCCCCGGCCAGGCCTTCCTCGCCCGCCGCAACATCACCGACGTGAAGATGCTCGGCGAGCCGGTCGCGCGCGAGAACCTGTACATGACACTGTCTTACCGCTCCCCTTGCAACACGCCCGACATGCGCGGCCGCATCGCCCGGGCGCTGTACAAGCTCAACCGGGAAAAAACGATGAGCGGCTTTGTCGACAAGGGCATCCAGCTCTGGCGCAAGCAGACGGCGAAGTAAGCCACCGGGTCACCCCCGGGGCAGTGGGCCGGGGCAGGTAGAATCCTGCCTCCTTTTTGAGCAGTCCATGCCGTCGTCACCCGTTCTTCAACCGCTGCTGCGTCCCCTGCGAATTGGCCCTTACGAGCTGGCGAACAACCTGTTCGTCGCGCCGATGGCCGGGGTGACGGACCGCCCGTTTCGCCAGCTGTGCAAGCGGCTCGGCGCGGGCTATGCGGTCAGCGAGATGGTGACCTCGCGCAAAGACCTGTGGCAGTCGCTGAAGACCTCGCGCCGCGCCAACCACGCCGGCGAGCCGGGCCCCATTGCGGTGCAGATCGCCGGCACCGACGCGGCGATGATGGCCGAGGCCGCTGCCTACAACATCGACCGCGGCGCGCAGATCATCGACATCAACATGGGCTGCCCAGCCAAGAAGGTGTGCAACAAGTGGGCCGGCTCGGCGCTGATGCGCGACGAGCCGGGCGCGCTGGTCATCATCGAAGCAGTGGTCGCCGCGTGTGCGCCGCACGGCGTGCCGGTGACTCTGAAGATGCGCACCGGCTGGTGTGCCGAGGTGCGCAACGCCCTGTCGCTGGCGCGCGCAGCCGAAAGCGCAGGCGTCGCGATGGTCACCGTGCACGGCCGCACTCGCGAGCAAGGCTACGGTGGCCAAGCCGAGCATGAAACAGTGACGGCAATCAAGGCCGCGCTGCGCATCCCGGTGGTCGCCAACGGCGACATCGACACCCCCGAGCGCGCGGCCGAGGTGCTGCGCGCCACTGGCGCCGACGCGGTGATGATCGGCCGTGCCGCACAAGGCCGGCCCTGGGTCTTCAACGAGATCGCCCACTATCTGCTGCACAGCGAACACCTGGAGGCACCGGTCACGCGCGACGTGCAGCGCTGGCTGACCGAGCACCTGGCCGACCATTACACGCTGTACGGCGAAGAGACCGGCGTGCGCAGCGCCCGCAAGCACATCGGCTGGGCCGTGCGGGCCCTGCCCGGCGGCGAAGCCTTCCGCGCCGTGATGAACACCTTGGACGACGTAGCCGCCCAGCTGCGCGCCGTGACGACTTTTTTCGACCATCTGGCCGACCAACACGAACGCCTGCCGGCAGTGGCTGACGCCGCTGCCAACCAGGATCAGATCGCCCTGCTCGCCTGAGCGCCGTTTTGCCGGAGCCCGCCGCAAGGCGGGCCTTCCTTTTTCATGAGCAAGAAAAACATCGAAGAGTGCGTCCGTGAGACGCTGACCCAGTATTTCAAGGACTTGAATGGCGAAGAGCCGCATTCGCTGCACGACATGGTCATCCTGACCGTCGAGAAGCCGCTGCTCGACGTCGTGATGCGTCAGGCTGAGGGCAACCAGAGCAAGGCCGCCGAATGGCTGGGCATCAACCGCAACACGCTGCGCCGCAAGCTTGTCGAACACAAACTGATTAAGTGAAGCCCCCACGCTCCCTTCCGGTCGCTGCCCCCCGAGGGGGCTCGCGCAGCGGACCGGCAAAGCCGGATCCGCGCACGCCACTTGATAAGGGCCGGCGCTGCGCGCGGCCCGATTGATTTCCGTACTACCACTCTCAGGCACCACCATGGCTGACCTCACCGCCCTGCTCTCGGTCTCCGACAAGACCGGCATCGTCGACTTCGCCCGTGCATTGCATGCGCAAGGCATCAAGCTGCTGTCGACAGGCGGCACGGCCAAGCTGCTGGCTGACAACGGCCTGCCGGTGACCGAGGTCTCCGAGATCACCGGCTTCCCCGAGATGCTCGACGGCCGCGTGAAGACGCTGCACCCGCGTGTGCACGGCGGCCTGCTGGCACGCCGCGACGTACCGGCCCACATGGCAGCGCTGAAGGAACACGGCATCGGCACGATCGACCTGCTGATCATCAACCTGTACCCGTTCGCCAAGGCCACCGCCAAGGCCGACTGCACGTTCGAAGACGCGATCGAGAACATCGACATCGGCGGCCCGGCGATGCTGCGCGCCGCGGCGAAGAACTGGCAGGACGTCGGTGTCGTGATCGACCCGACCGACTACCCGCAGGTGCTGAGCGAGCTGCAATCGGGCAGCCTGAAGCGCGCCACCAAGTTCATGCTGGCCAAGAAGGTGTTCGCCCACACGGCCGCCTACGACGGCATGATCACCAACTACCTGACCGCGCTCGAAGCCGGCTCGGAAGACAAGACCGAAGCGGTGCCCACCAAGGCCGAGTACCCGCAGGTCTTCAACCTGCAACTGCACAAGGTGCAGGGCATGCGCTACGGCGAGAACCCGCACCAGTCGGCCGCGTTCTACCGCGAGTCCTTGGCCGCAGAGGGCACGCTGGCGCAGTGGCAGCAGATCCAGGGCAAGGAACTCAGCTTCAACAACATCGCCGACGCCGACGCGGCGTGGGAATGCGTGAAGGCCTTTGACCAGCCGGCCTGCGTGATCGTCAAGCACGCCAACCCGTGCGGCGTGGCCGTCGGCGCGACGCCGCTTGAGGCTTACCAAAAGGCGCTGAAGACCGACCCGACCAGCGCTTTCGGCGGCATCATGGCCTTCAACCGCCCGATCGATGCCGACGTGGTCGAGGCGATCAACGCGAACAAGCAGTTCGTTGAAGTCGCGATTGCGCCGGCGATCCTGCCCGGTGCACGCACCGCCTACGCCGCCAAGCAGAACGTGCGCCTGCTGGAGGTGCCGATCAGCAAGCTCAGCAACGAGCTGGACTTCAAGCGCGTTGGCGGCGGCATGTTGCTGCAATCAGCGGACAACATCGACATCGTCGGCGAGGTCAAGGTCGTCACCAAACTGCAGCCCACCGAGCAGCAGATGAAGGACATGCTGTTCGCCTGGACGGTCGCGCGCTTCGTCAAGAGCAACGCGATCGTCTTCTGCAAAGACGGCATGACGATGGGCGTCGGCGCCGGCCAGATGAGCCGCCTCGACTCGGCCCGCATCGCCAGCATCAAGGCCGGCCACGCCGGGCTGACGCTACAAGGCACCGCCGTAGCGAGTGACGCGTTCTTCCCGTTCCGCGACGGGCTGGATGTGGTGGTGGATGCGGGTGCAACCTGCGTCATCCACCCGGGTGGCTCGATGCGCGACGACGAGGTGATTGCCGCTGCTGATGAGCGTGGCATCGCGATGGTGCTGACGGGCACGCGCCACTTCCGGCACTGAACCTATCGAAGGTCTGCCTGCGCAGCGTCGACGAGGCGGGGTGAGGGGTACCCCCCTGACGCTCGTTAGACGTTCGACAGTGGGGTACCCC
>Ga0307515_10001682_pt1 | contig 49298 bp, 59 predicted proteins | sample 17_EM_MG_FD_194513 | JGI IMG/M metagenome (GOLD analysis project Ga0307515, IMG submission 194513) | Populus trichocarpa ectomycorrhiza microbial communities from riparian zone in the Pacific Northwest, United States - 17_EM | ecosystem: Host-associated > Plants > Roots > Unclassified | place... | reverse complement strand
ATAGGCGTACTATTAGATTAGAATTAAGGAAGGTAATAAATAAAAGGCAGCCTTTAGGTTAAAGGAAGGACTATATAAACTATTAGTTATATAATTTAGGCTTATAAACGCACTAGTAATATTCTAAAAGCGAATTAACAATATATTAGGAGAATACTTAGATAAATTTGTTATAGTATACCTTGACGATATTATTATCTACTTAATGACTAAGGAAGAATACGGGGAACACGTTAAATGGGTTTTAAAGAGACTATAAGAAGAATAGATGTTAGTAGCAATTAAGAAATACAAGTTCTTTACTAGGAAGACAGATTTTATTAGATTTATTATTAAACTAGGCCAACTTAGTATAGATCTAAAGAAGATTAAGGCTATAGTGAATTGGCAAGAACCAGAGAACGTTACGTAGTTAAGATTATTTTTAGGGTTTTATAATTACTATAGAAGGTTTATAGCGTAATAGTTAAAGGAGATTAAGCCATTTACGCGGTTAATAAAGAAAGAATAACTATAGGTATAGGAAAAGGAATAACAAGAACTATTTAAGGAAGTTAAAAGGTTGTTTACCCAGGAGCCAATTCTTAAGATCTATTAACTAGGACTAAAGACGGTTGTTAAGATAGATATATTAGACTTTATACTAGGGGTATACTTTATATAAAAGTATCTAGATAGATAGCACCTAGTAGTATATTATAGTTAGAAGATAATACTACCGGAACTAAACTATAACATCTATAATAATGAGTTATTAGGTATAGTTATAGTACTAAAAAAATAGAGAGCATTCTTATAAGGTATAGAGAAACTATTTATAGTTAAGATAGATTATAAGAACCTAATAGGATTCTTAATAATAAAGGAACTTAACTAAAGATAGGTTAGATAGGCAGAGATGCTTACAGAATACTATTTTAAGATTTAGTATATTAAGGGTATAGATAATACAAGAGCAGATACTCTGAGTTAAAAAGCTAAACTATAAAATGATAAAAAGCTATTAGGGGCTTTATTACGAAAAGATACAGATAAATTAATTAGGTATAATTATCTAAAAATTATAGCAACTTAGGAAAAGTTAGAGAAAATCTATAAGTTATTAGAAAGCTTTTAAGTATAAAGAATTTTAGAAGCATAGCTAGAAGATTTATAAACAAATATATATAAAAACTAAGAAGCGAAGTATATCCTAAGAAGTATAGTAGAGTAATTTATAGAAGATTTCTATAAGGGACTAACTTAAGGACACAACAGAGCTATAGGCTTAGTGTTAAGACTTTAGGAGGAGTATATTATTAACGGAATCTAAAGGATAGCTAGAAAAGTCACTAAAGAGTATTTAGATTACTAAAGAAATAAACTAATAAGGTATAAGCTATATAGAGAGCTATAACCTATTAAAATACTAAAGAGACTATAGGAGGTTATATTATAGGACTTTATTATAAAGTTGCTAAAATTAAGAGATCCTATTACCAGACAAGATTATAATATAATTTTAGTAATAGTAAACAAGTTTATAAAGTGGGGATACTTTATAGTATATATAGAAGAAATATTAGCGGAAGATGTTGCTAGAATTTATATTAAGGAAGTATTTATAAAATATAGAGTACTAAATAAGATTATATTAGATAAAGATTTAAGATTCGTAGTAGTATTCTAGGAGGTATTCTTAGCGGAGTAAGGAGTTTAAGCAGTAACTTCTACCGCATATTATCCGCAGACAGATAATTAAATGGAAAGATTAAATTAAACACTAGAGTAGTATCTAAGATATTATATTAATCACGTATAGAATAATTAGGTATTACTATTACTAGTTATATAGTTTATATATAATATAACACCATAAAAAGGAATGGGTACGTCACTATTTAAGGCAAATTATAGATATAAGCTAAGAACATCGCTATCGCCATATTAAGTAAAGAAGACAAGTAGTATAGCTAAGTAAAAGATAGAGATATTAATAAATCTTTATAAGAACCTTATAGAAACAGCTAAGGTAGTATAGTAAAGAATAAAGAAATACTACGATGCTAAGAGATCTAAGGGACTAGATCCTAAAAAGGGAGATAAAGTATAGCTACTACACAAAAATTTTAAGAGTTAATAACTAAGTAAGAAGTTAGACTACATTAGGCTAGGACCTTTTAAAATTAGTTAAAAGATTTTACCAATTACGTTTAAGTTAAACCTACTAGCTAAGATAAAGATCTACCCTATATAGTATATTATAATACTAGAGCTAGTATATAGGAAAGTTAAGCTACTAATTTACGAAGTATATACGTATAGAGGATAAGAAGAAGATAAATAGTAAGTTTTAAAGATTATTAGTTATAAGGACGTTAACGATAAAATATAGTACGAGATTAAGTAAATAGGCTATAATAAGACTACCTAGAAGCTACTAGAGAATTTGAAGAACGCTATAGGAAAGGTATAGGAGTATTAGAAGAGAATAGGTTAGGTAATATTAAAGAAGGATTACTAAAGAACGAGTTACCTAAGGGGGACCTAGGAAGAGCGATTGCTGAACTACTTAGAGTTATTTCTTTCGCTATTAAAAGAGAATCTGTTTTTTTATTACTAAGTTTTAGTAGACTTTATTTTATAAGCTTCTACTCCTTAAAATAAACCTTTTTATAAACCTGTTTAAGACGTAAAAGATAAGTAGAGGCTAAGAGACGAGCTTTAAGGGCACGCTGTTAAGTAGCCGTAGCCTCTTATTCCGCCTCTCGCGATCGCCGTAATTCATTAAGAGCGCTTAAGAGCTTACTATTGAGCTTCGCAGCAGCAGATTAAACACGAGACCCTATAATAAGTTACTTAGGGAACTTAACAACTATTAAGAGTTATAGGACGCGTATACTTAGCGTCAAAAATAGAGCGAATATCGCAGGACGAACGAACGTTTACTTTAGTGCACTTTAAGTAAGAGAAAGGTTGTTAAGATAAAGAACTTACCAACGTAATATAAACTAACCCCTCTTTAACACAATAAGAATACAAAGATGGTATTATTTCACCCAGCGACAGTATAACAGCGATAGTGCGAGTACATTAAACTATAGAAGAGAGAGAAGTTACTTTAGGTATAATAAGTAATAATATTAACTAAATTAATTAGACGGATATTATACCTCTAGTAAACAACTTAGAGATATTTGGAATCTTTAAGGATAAAGATAAAGAGGAGGGAGATAGTATTATAGACGCTTTAAGTATAATATTACGACTACTTAAAGAAGAGTTAAAAGAAGCTAGTTGGTTAATATAGGTATAGTTTAGAATAGATCCGGTAGAACTATATAACAAGGAATAGTAACCAAGTCACGTGATGTAATCTGTATAATCTATATAATCTGTATAATCTATAACAGAGTAAATAGAGTACACGTATATTATGTATAAGAAGGATTTTATAGGAGTACGGTTGTGTATTTAAGGACCCTTAGTCCCTACCTAGATAGTTCTTTTCTTATAGTAATTCTTAGAATATAATTAGAGTTAATCTGTTAGGTAACCACTCCACCAGTTATTATTACGTTGTTGACTTTACGCATCACCTACACACCTAGCCCATTAACAGGACCTACCGTAGTACTTGCTACAAGGTTCCGTTACAGTAATTTCGGGTAGCTTGCTTAGGTAGCTAGCTCGTTTAGGTAGCTAATACGTTAGCTGCCAATGCCGTGTTAAGGCAGCGCGGACTTTTTAAGATATGGCCCGTAGACAAATCCATGCCGTAGGCAAGCTCCGCTGCGTTACGAATATTGCGTATTCGATATCCAGAGATGCCTTTTAAAAGTCTTTACCGCTAAGCCAGCCGGCAGAATTCTGCCTATATTATTAAGTATTCTACTAGGTTCATTTTTAGCAGCTTAATTATATAGCTTTTAAGAGTTTTTTTATATTTTAAATAATTAATAAAAAAAAAAATAAGTATATAACGCAACTATTTAAACTAACTTTGTAATTAGCGGTATAGATATAGCGTTAGTAAGCCTTAACTAGATATACTACCTTACAATTAGCCTAATCTTTAAAAGATATCTTTTAGAATAAAGCAATTAACCTAGAATAAAGCCGCCAAAAGCGATACACGACTCGTTCCTCTTTAAGGACGACTTTGTTCCGGAATGAGGCAGAAATATTACAAAACGAGCTGTGTACCGGTATTAGGCAGAACAGACCCGTCTCGCTACCGCCGGCTTCTCAGATTCACGTTTATTAGCGATCTAGAGATAAGTTATATTTAACGGCAAGTGGATCAAATATTCTATTAAACTCTGGTAATGAATAGAAGACCTTTTTATAATACGACAACGAGCAAAGAATATAAAAGTAGGTGATCTCCTTACAGAGAGTAGAACGCAATATAGTAAGCGGCACGGTCGTTAATCAAAGCTCATTAATTCTTTCTACTAAAGGCGTTTCTAGGAAGATATTTAAGTAAAGCATTAACAATAAAGCTCTTAGTCCTTGGTATGCTCGTTACTGCTGCGTATGCAGTCCCAAACCCAGCAGCTATAGCCTTGGTGAAAAAGCAACTAGTAAGTACACAACTTTAGAATTATACTCAGCGAAGTAACAGTGCTCTTAGGGGAAAGTGCTAATACGTATCTTAAACTATTAGTGTCAAACGAGCTACTGATGTGAATGTAAAGGAAACACCTGGCTACCTTGTGACGGGATGTGCTGTCACACGGGAATGCAGGTGTATGGTGTGTGAGGACTCCATAAGGTGGAGCAGTCACGAAGGATGAGAATATATACAACAGGCGAAGCAATCACGTGATCTCAAGAAGCTCCTGTGGATGTCCCCCCCCTACCAACATGTGCGAGTGTGTAAGTACATAGCCCTTATAACTATCAGTGTTTAGTCATAGGGGTGCTAACGTGCCATCTTTAAATTTGCAGGAGGGGATTACTTGGTGTGCCGTTGATGGGTCTGCTTATTGCTAGAGATGGGAATAAGTAAGCTGGCTTGCTAGAATTTACCTCATCGAGCTTAGACGTGATTTTTTAGCCAGCGTCAGAACAACAGCCGGACCGTCTTCCTTCTCGCAAAATCACCTCTCAGGCACTTTAGCGTGTTTTATTAAAGGTATAAGTAAAATCTATAAAATATAGATTATAGATATCTAATTAATTAATTTATCCCTTAACCCACCGGAATGCGTCCTACCGTTATCGATAAGGACTAGCCAATCAGATCAACCAAATCGAATCGTCGTAGGAGTAAAATCGGGCAGCGGCCATGGCTTCGGTGGTGGCTTTTTAGCATATCGATTCGGCCGAACGTTATACTGAGTCGGTTGGACAAGGCCTATATCATTACAAGTACGATTGGAAGGCATTGTTAATAGTAATTAGCTATACAATGTTATTTTCATTCTAGTGTTCAAGCACGGACCAGCTTCGTAGGACGCCGGCGGGTTAAGGCTACTACAGTAGCTCATTTGAATCTGTAATTGAGTCGATCGTTCGGTAAGCCTCCGTATGAGGCTCCAGATTTGGCTTCGCACAATGCGATTGACGTTCGGTGAGCTCCTTTCTGCCACCAGACCTCTATCGCGACTCCCTACTTTGGTGTAGTAATGGAGCCTCCTCCTACCTCCCGTAGGGGCTGTAGTAGAGCTACGGCGACGCGCCCTAGAAACAAGTTTATTGTGACCACGAAGGTTAAGATAATATTATATAAGGCTTACAAATGCGACAGCAGTATCGCGATCGGGATATGTGGAGTCGCTATATCGTAAGAAGTCGTTACTTTGGCGGGTATACGAGAGCTCCAGATTGGTATGGAATATGGAACGGAGGTTCGAAGGCTACATTGAAACGGTGCCAAGAACCTCATTTCAACTACCGTATATAGTATAGCTTACAAATTTGACGCGCTTACCGATGTGGAGGAGCTCCATATTCAAAAGTCGTCAGATTTACCGAACGACGACCTCATATTCAGATTTGAGCTCCGTATTGGATATGAAGTTGCAACCGAACGGCCCCCCTAATCTGTATGCTGTCCCGACCCTCTACCCCCACCTTCGATGATTCAATTGTGCTTTATTCATCTTATCTGCTCTGGTGTGTCATTGTGAGGACTTAACTGATCCCGAGTTTCTCCCCAAGCCCTTTGACTTAGAGTGATGCATGCGGACTCGAGGAATCTGTCGGAGTCTCTGTTTCTCCAGTGTAGCCTTTAAGTAGTCTGGCCTAGGCAAGATGACGCCAGCATGTCGGTCGAGGGAAGGGATGCTTTATACGGTGTTATATTTCCAGATGCCGGCTGCCTGCTGCTTGCGCTTCATTCGTGATTGCTCTAGGTCAAATTCAAAAACATACGAATTCTGGTCTCTACGGCCGATAGATATATATTTCACTAGTACTACTCGTGAATTTACACGATAGGGCGTAAGTTGCGCAAATTGCTGCCGGTGCTGTGGCAAACTTTAGTCTTAAATATGTCATCCTTCATCTTGCGTTTCTCATGCCCCATACTTTGTTTATCCGGCGAAGCTGGAACGATCTTTCTTGGCCAGATTCCCCTCAATCTTGTATGTTCGTTGATCAGCTTTGTAGCCGCAAATATTGCTCTGTAATTTGTCAAAGATTTACAATTTCTATCAAAGCATATCCCCAATGCCGTCATGCCTGACGGATCGATCCAAGGTGACTCCACCGGAAAAGCCCGACATCTTCCAAAGACGTCCCATATTACAAGAGAGAAATTGGGGCCAATCTTACACCTCAAGTCAGGTATTCTCCAAAAGCCAACATTCGCGTACAAGCAGCATCCAGACAGTCAATAGATTCGCCAATTCCTGGAAACTTATAGTGGTATCCCGCCTGGAGATGTAGAGACGCACGTCCACGCCATAGTGAACCCCACTACCTCTAGGTCATAGCCCTACATAATCAGTTCAGAGCTAAAACAGCATCAGCGCGACAAAGCCTGGTCCGTCGGCGCCTACCCCTGTGTTGGACTTTGGGCCTTTCTCCGGTTCATGATTACAAGAATGACAGCGCAGCCACAACCCCAAAGTAGCTATACGGCTCGGATGTCTTGGATGGCATTTAGGAAGTCGGATTCGACTTGTTCCAGGACAGGAAAAAGTTCAATGCGGATTTTATGATTGCATTATCCTTAACATCGAAGCCTCGACTTTGGCTCCCCTAAGAGGAACCTTCGACGTAGTGTATGTGTGTCATGTCATGCATCTGTTTGACTACCCAAAGCAGTTAGCCGCCGCAAAGTCCCTTTTATCCCTAACCACACCCTGCCCAGGTGCAGTGATCATCGGATCCCAGCCCGGGGCCAAAAAGGCGTTCGATATGCACTATGTGAATTTTGACTAGTACTTACACGATCGAGAGACGTATGAACAGTTTTGGAAGAAGGTGAGCAGGGAGACGGAGACGAGCTGGAGGGTCGGAACGCGGTTAGGTGAGCTGAAGGAGTGGCTGGGAGTTCCAGCGCCGTTGAGAGTTGTGATTGGGGAGTCAGTTATGGCATTGAATTTTATAACCACGAGGCTTTAACGGAAGTTTTATGCTATGCTGGCCATGGTAACGATATATTTGAGGCGGTTTGATAAATGCGACAGTTAATCTAGCTGGTGGTGTTGAGGTTTGTGTTGAATTCATGGTTCGGGGTTTTCCTGGAGCTGAGAAACTTAAGCGCCTAATGAAGGTATCGTCTAACGGTTCATAATTTTTGCTTTCTTTCTTGTTATTGGGTTGGAGTGCTTTACGTTGTTGTGTTGAATAGTGTACTACTTCTAAATGTCTTGATGTCAAGGCTATTGGTTCCCTCTGCCCAAGCATCAGTCGTCACCGATCCGGTGGTACACTTTCTTGTAGCCGCCGAGATAATGCTATATGAATCAAGAATGATATCGGGAGTCACTTAGTTAGCTTCTCAATCCAATCTGAAGACGCTTTTGTCGGCGACGTGCGGCCGAATGAAGTTTACATCTCATCAAACAATTTTTTACGTCACCTGGATCTAGTGGTACCAAATTGTTCCCAAGTCTAAGGTGTATCTCTAAAAAACTAATATTTATATACTAAAAAAATTTTTTTATATTACTTAACTGGACAGGGTTGATATTTTTGTGAGACGAAGGCCTTTTTCTTTTCACTGCAACCATCAAATACATATGAACTACAACTGAGCTTAAAGAAAAATTTCAAACAGGCCGGTGAAGGGCCGTGGCGACTTGCCCCTGGTAAGGTACGACAGTGGACGAAACGGCAAAACGGCAAGGCCGAGCCGGGTTGATGGCGCATTCGTTGGCAGGGAGCGGCATCCATTTCGCTTAACACTGTTAGAAAAAAGTAAGCAGATGGGGTGATATGTTCGGAACTGTGTCGGATATGTAGACTCTAAATACTTGATTAGCCAATGCTTGGTGATTGAATAAGCCGAACGGTTCTAGCCCGTGAATTCTAAACCATGAAGCAGATCCTATAGCTCGCAAAGCGATAAGTTAAGCAATATAGCTGACACGAAAATAGAAGTCCCACAGCGGGAATAATCGTTTGAATTGGCGCTGATAAGATTAAAAAGGGGTCATGCAGACCTCTTTATTGCCGGGGAAGTGAGGAGCTGGATCCTCTCAGCGGAAAAATCGGATTCTGCAGAAAAGGGCTTGAGCGTTCTAGAATTTTAATGAACGATTGTCGCTCTCTGGTAGGAGTGTTCTGCAACTTTGCTGAGACATCTGAATGGTGGAAGCAGGAAAAAGGCAATGCGCTCGGAGAGGGCGCAGAATCCTTGAAAGGGTTGAAGGATGTGTCAGATGTTCTAACCCCTCTACTATGCATTAACTTTAACAAACATGCAGACATAAGAGGTACTTGAATGGGACGAAGTGGCAATACCAAGGGAGTTCCCGAGACTAAAGTAATAGAAACTCGCAGGCCGACAAGGGATCTCGATGTTTTGCATCTGATGTACCAGTGTGTGATGATTGTGTTCGTATAGCATCCTCACATGGAAAGTCAGTTGTGAACCTTTGTGGGGCGGAGGGGTTGCCGTTTCCGAAAGGCGCAATTACTGTGGGATCTGCAAGGGGAGGGAATAAGTGGCGGTTGATATGCACGAAACGGGCGAATGGCAAAGCCAGAAGTGCATGAATGCGTTCGTCAGCTCGGATGAGGTTCTTGATATCGGTATCGCAATGCTGCAAGCCATACTTACAGATGCGCTACTATCCATGCCTCGTATCGGGCCATCGATGAGGCTTTCTGTCGGAGACTGTATATGTAAAGAGGCAAATGAAAGTGGAGAAAGAAACTCTATTCTAGACTCTCCAAGAAGGTTGGGCTAGAGCATTGTCCTTTGATGGGCAGGAGTTTTCATCATCTGAGCTAAGACACTACCTTGGGAGCCGTACAGATTCGGGAGGTATCATAGGTGGTGAGGATCCAAGGCCAAATGCAATACGTTCCTCGGTCAAGCCTAGCTCTGCTGTGACGTGATAGCAAGAAGCAATAGGGGCTTGCATGTTGCCCTTGCAAGCTATCAAGCTCCTCTATCTCCATTCCGTGCTCGCGAGTGACTTTCATGTGAGTGTATTCTTTTCTATGCGCCGAAGCAGCGAGCAGTGATGGAATGGAAAGCGCGTGCAGGGGAAAATGTGGGTTCAATCTCTCCTTATATGCAAAGCGCATGGTTCCGAGCCCACACTTGCGACGTTCGGGGAGCGGGAAGCTGTAGTTAGGGCGCTTTTAGTGGCCGTGCCTGGTGATGCAATGTTTTGTTGATGCTGAACCGTTTGTGACGGCGAGAAGCAAGCGACATTCAGGGCCTGGCCGGCTTGCCCCAACAGGGAAAGCGCGCTCTAGCTTTCTGGGGTTCGCATCTGGAGCAAACCGCGGCCGGACAGCAACAGCTCAGCAAAGCGCTCACGCCGGGGCCCGGATAAAGACGGGATGTGTCGTGCTCGTGGAGACGGGGTAATGGATCGAGGGGTCGGCACGCTGGTGGGAGTGATCCGGTGACGTTGCGGATGTTCGAACAATGCTAACTCGTAACACTCACGTTCGAGCCAGAGTGGAAGTTGATTGTGTGGCTGGTATGACCTAGCAGTCGTGCACAATTGGCCGTTAACCTTGCTTTAGCGATGGACAAGGCTGGGATTTAGGGTTCAAACTGTCGCTGCAACATGCGTGGCTTGCAGCTCTTTGTGGGGGTTGAGAGTGCAGCCTGGAGCATCCAATGCAATTGGATAGAATACGGCAACTGTCGGCATACGAACCTGGAACAAGCATGGGAAAGATCTCGCCCGTTGAAGGCTCATCTGCTTGTGGTAAGGCCTTGAAATGCCCGTCTGTCATTACGAAGAGCTTGCACGGGAAGGTCCTTATCATTCTGCGTAAGACTGTCGTCACGATATGCCGCGAAGGGTAACCCGGGGGCGATAAATGATAACAGATAAATAGGTGAGCGGCTGCTGAGCTTCAACACCCTCCGTGGGAATTAACTCAATTGAACGCTGCATCAAAGGCGCCTGCATTCTGAGGCGATTGATTCCGGAGTGTCTCCACTTGATGCCCAGGCCTATTATTAACGGGTTCTCCATTCGTTGGGCGAAGGAGCCAAGATAGGCTCCATCAAACGGGAGGAAGCTTCGCGACAACGTGGAACGTGGAGCATGCAACTATTACTTGCAACCTGAACGCATCGTGCTTGAAACATGGCATAAAGTGGGCTTATAATAAGCGGGTCGTCCCGACAGCGGGCGGATGAGCATTTGGTTTGAAGTCCGAATCTCGGATATGTACGCAGTCTAGTTAATTGTCTCGATCGTGAAGTGTATGGTTATGGCTTCAGAATCAGGAGCTAGCAGAAATGGTGGCTCTGGCGACATGCGGGGAGCGGTTCCGCAAATCGTTGACAGTCCGCATCTAGCCTCGATTAAATCGAATAGGGAATAGGAATACGTTTGCTAAAGTATCCGTGTGGCCTGGGTCGTCCCAGCCTTGGAAGCATGATGTTTTGATACCAACTAATGCCAGGCTGTCACATTTTTCAGCCTCAGTAATACCCGAAAAGAGAAGAATGGCGATTTGGTTACTCAAGTGATTTCATGTTGTCGTTGTGACAGTAGCTTTGAGAGTCAGCTCGCTCTCGTCCAACACCACGATCGCAGAGGCTTCCACACACGAGACAAATCTAGTCGCACACCAACCGCAAAGAGGAGCCAACCGTTGGAGTGGACCAGGAGCTGGTTGTTGGGCCCATGCGGCCACAGAGATGGGGCCTTGGCCGATCATCCGGCGTGCATGGATTGACCGCGCCTTATCGCGCCTTGCTATCTGAAAGGTGAACGCTATATACAGACTTGCAGATATCCACGTTTGAAGTGTGGATATGTGGATGGGGTGGGCGTCTGGAGGGGTGAGTGGGTGGAAGGGCTCTGCAGCCCGTTATTCCTCCAACCGGAGCATTAGCGACCGTTGCGTGAGGCGTGAGAGCGGCGAGTCGTCCATCACAGCCATCTCAACCCGTTTCTCGCAGCCAGAACCTTACAGGCTGCGCGGAAAGGTGGGCACTGGTGGGCGTTAGGGTGGGCAGGTCAGGGGAACAAGGGAGGACTTTGCAAAGTGCTTTGGCCAGGTGCGCTGCGTGGGATCTCGCGGACCGAGTGCTTAGCCGTTTTTGAGCACCCCATGCCCGCTGATCATGGCTAGCCGAGAGAGTCGAGGTCCTTCCCAGCGAGCCAGCCAGCACCGATGAGTTTGCTCTCTCAACGCCTCCACTTTTCCAGACAGCTAGCAACGAGGCCCTTCAGATAATAAATAATAGCGTCTGTCTACCACGCCCGATTCACTCAAAACCACTGGCGCCGCCTATTGCCCAATTGGAGCACCTTAAGCCCTCATAGGCTGTCCCCGCATTGCCTTCCCACTGATCCATTATCCCATTATCCACTAATCCTCGCCGCCTGCCTCATCCACCTCGAAACCTTCCAAATCGCTTGTCAAGCCTTTTGGCCAAAGCGTTAAAGCGTTTTATCTCCTTGTCTTTTCCCCGCGCCCACGAATCCCAAGACCTCTCTTTTAATTCTCCTGCGCCAGCCGCCTGACCATTTGCCTTCTTCATTCCTGGTTCGCCGACATCATCAACCCATCGACTAACACAACCTACCACGGCGTCAGCTCTTTCTACTGCGAGAGAATTACCCACACACTCCCGAATTTGCTGCCTCACCGACTCTGAGGCCGCATGTGGAGGCTAGGCGAAAAAGTACTAGGACAATTAGCGGAGGAGGGTTTTGTGCCGTGTTTTCGCCTCCCGGACACCGCATCGTGAAATTCTACCGCGCGCACCTGTTGAACAGCAATGACGGAAGTTCTTCCTGCTCAACTGCCAGACGGGCAGTCATATTTCTCAAATTCACCGCTGCGTCGTTCTTCAGCTTCGCATTCTTCCTTCGTGGGCTCGCCACCATCCTATTCTTCCAGCCGACGCTCCAACTACACACACTCGGAACACAGATCCAGTTCCCTCTCGTCCTCCGCACCTTCTTCGCCGCGAGCATCATCCACGAATCTCTCACAAGCTTCTTCGTTCCAATCAACACCGGCCAGCAGCATTTCTCCGGAGACCAAACTCGATGCAGACGACGAGGATGACGAAATAGCTTTTCCTGGCTATTCGGACAGTCGTAGTTTTGACCGAGATAGAGAGTTCGACCCTCCGTCGAGTCCGAGTAGCTACAATACCGTTATTACCCCGTCTCCCATCGACGATGATGCCATATCTCCAACCACATCAAGCCCAGACCCGTTGCCAGTATCAGAGGACGACACCGCAATACGGCACGAGCCCTCTCAACACGTCGATTATCTTTCGCACGAATGGGAGGAGGAAGATATCTGGTCATCGTGGCGACATATCGTCTCCAAACGCAGAATATATGGAGAGCGATCAAGGCTAGAAAATGCTTCGTGGCGGACATGGGCCAAATCGAAATATAAGTTAAAGACAGTCACTCCAGAGACGCTCAATTGGTTAGTCGTGCTTTCTCTTATATTACGGTCGATTGCGAGAGTCAACTGGTCATGAGTCGCGTTTTGGCCTCCTCAAGCTTTGAGACATTTCCAGGCGTATCCAGCGGGAAACGTCTTGCATGCGATTATTGTTCGGGTCACACATTTCTGCTGCCATTGTTTATCAAATACTAAAGGTCCCACAGGCTAAAAGATTGCGACGTAACTTGGCTCTACGGGCCGTTGCAAACTGCATCAAACCGGTCGTACTCTCATGCTTCGGAACCTGTCAGCAGGTTATCGAAGAACAATTCATTTTTGAACAAAAAACCCATTCTGAAGAAGAGAAGCATGTCAGAAGTAATGCTTCAAAAGTCGATATCAGCCTCGTCGCTGGTAAAGCAGGCCGCGGCAGCAGTCCAAGCGCAACAAGCAAACAGCAAGTCGGATCGAATACCAGACCGTCCTATTTTGGGCCGGGCTGCGTCAGATTTTGTTACTTGCTCAATACCTTCCCGAACTATTAGTCGAGATCCGACAGATTACTTTTCTTCCCGATCAACCTCAGGCTTACAGACCCCGGACCAGGGTGAGCGAAAACACATTCGATTTGATGACAAAGTAGAGCAATGCATAGCGGTAGATTGCAAAGATGGCGAATATGATGATGACGATAACGACAATTGGGCCTTACATGATGATGACGATTCATCAGATGACGGGGTTGTTATGATGAAAAGGTCTCAAAAGAAAAAACAGCTTTCTCGCAATAACTCGAGAGGCAGCTTCAGTGGCGAAAGTAAGACAATTGCAAAATTACCTTCAACGACACTAAAATACCGTACCGACTCTCCGAATACCCCCGATCAGCCTTCCACACATTCCTTAGGCTTCTGGCGGTCAGGTCGACTCTCACCATCTCCATCGCAGGAGACGCTTCGTCCGGCTAATCCATCCACCAATTTCCTCCTGCCTGAAGATGACGACGATGACGACATATCGTGGGAGCCGTCAGGAGCATTTAACAATCGTCGAGATAGCGTTTCTGTGACAATGGATAGGATATCTAACAAATCTGACGAGGACAGTGGAGAAGGATCAACAAGCCTACGCCGGACCGCATCGGGCATGTTTATGCCCTATGAGGAAGATGACGATGAGCCTGGAGCACCAGGCATCATCGGAAGAGTTGTTGACACTGTAAATACAGCTAGGGATATCGCGCATGTTATTTGGAACGTCGGATGGAGGAAATAATAATTCGATTTTAGGATTGTCTGATATGGGATCGTATGGGTGGTTGCATTTGCTTTAGGAGGGTTTCCTTATTGCCTGCGAAGATTCTACGGCCGCGGCTCAGCATAGGGAAATACCTGGTGTTTAGGAATGGTTGGGATCTCGGGCTTCTGCGTGCATCTGGCTTTATGGGACCAATGGAGATTCAAAACTCGGCTTGAAAGCTGAAGGTTAACTACTGAGTAAAATAGAAAATTGTAACTTTCCAAGATTGCTTTCAAACGAGTGACTGGAGCTAAGATACGTTTGCAATCTACGCTCGAAGCTTACAGGATCAATTAGATTGATTATAAAACGTGCAGGCAGATTTCGATCTTCTAAGCCCTTTAACTAGCTTCAAAGGGCCCAAAATCACGGTTAAAGCCATCTTTCTGGAGTTTATGAAGCCTGCCCAGATGCACAACTGTAGCTGATAGAATCACGCTTGACAGCATTTCCCCAACCTCAAGTAAATATTACGCTCACTGCCTTTTATTTTCCTCTGATTGGTTTAATGAGTATTTGGTAGTCCTTTCCTATTACCAATGATTGGCGCAGGATGTGTGGTAAGTTGAAATAGAGTAGAAATGTGAGCGATCATATTTCTCCAGTTTTGGGTCGGCTCGTTTGCTTTCTGGTTCCTGCAGCAGGCCAAGAACGGTTTCATTCAAAAGAACGACTCTACATAACAGAGACTTTTAGACGACTCCATTCCCCACTAATCTGCACGCGCGCGGCCCTTCTTGCATTCCTACATGCCACAGTGATAATATCGAACTCTACTCAACACGACTGCACGTCTTCTCCCAACCCCGCGAGCCGGGTCGCGTTGCGGACGGACATGGACAACATCAGCGTCTCGGAGCTCGTGGAGCGGTTGAGCAGCGATGAGGAGTCCATACGAAAGATGGCAGTGTTCAAGCTGCAATCTGCAATCGGCGACCCATCCTTCGCGGACGTCTTCATCTACGAGGGTGGGCTACCCAAGCTGCGATTTCTCGCGCTTCACTCGACGGGCAATACGCTGGCATATTGTTTAACCTCATTCTCGAGGCTGTTGGAACTGGATAAGGGGTGGGATCATGTCACGGATGACCTCATAAAACGGGTACGGCAGCAATCGCGCAGATTCCTAGTCCGTGTCGCTATCTAACAAGCCTCCCCCTAGGTCGTCGAGCTCGTCGTCGCCCAACCCCTGGTGAACGTAAACCGCGGCGCCATGTCCGTCCTTGCAGCCATCATAGGCCATCCTCACCACCGCAATTCGCAGCCAGGGGTGACCGGATTCCAGCGGCTGCGGCCCGCCGTCGACGCACACCCGCAATTCCTGCCTATGCTTGTCGAGAAGATCACGTCGGCTGACCATGCGCTATGCGCCAATTCGCTCCAGCTGATTAATTCGCTGATGCGGGACGTGATTTCCAGCGAGGAGGACACCGAGTGGCCGAAGTTCATAAAGCAGTTGCAGGAGCTTGGGGTAATAAAAAGCGTGTACGGGTTGATGCAAAGCAGCGCAGTACAGGATCTAGCGCATCCGCTGTTGGAGTTCCAGTCATTGACGAAGGTGCTGCTGAGGAAGTGGCGAGAGGAGAAAGTCGATCTGGAGAAGCCCGATCATCGGAGAGCGATTCGGGGATTACACGTGGCCAGTAGCCCTGAGAAGCCAGGGATGGGAGTAGACAATGCGAAGGGGAGCAACAAGCATCATCCGGAGAAGTGGAGACGGTTGGGGTTCGATACCGAGTCGCCAGCTTGGGAGTTTGATGCTACGGGCTTCCTAGGGCTTATGGACTTCACGGATTTCGTTTACAAGAACGAGGACGGCTTTCAGAAGCTGTTGCTGGAACAGTCTGCGGAGCCTCTTGAGCAGAGATGTCCTATTGCTCGTGCTAGTTTGGCTGTCACTTCAGTATTATACGAGCACTTTGAAGTCGATAAGTCTGACGATCGGGATTCACAGAGATACGTGGTCCTAGAATCACGGTCGAACTTTGACAGAGCTTTCAGGCCACTGTTACTGCACTGGTCACGATTGCACACAAGTGGCCTCAATGCCTTCATTAGATTATGGAAGGCTGCTGAGGCCGGGGTTGAAGACTTCGAGAAAATCGAAGAACTGGTCAGAATTCTGATCGAGCAGGTAGTAGGGCAGGCGCCTCGTGTCAAAGAGATAAAGGACGTGGAAGAGGAGATTGCGGATTTTGATTGCCAGAGACTTCGGGAGTTACAGATGGAGCTGCTTGAGCTGACCTACGAAGACGCATGGGGTCACCATCTGCGGTACGTCCATATGTCTCTAATTTGCAGTGCAAGGAGCAAACTAACATCTTCCAGGCAAGTTCGCGATGAGCTCAACCACGAAGCACTTCAATTCGTCAAGGAACAGCGCATCCGGTGTCTGCTCCAAGGCGCCTGGTTTCCACAAGCCATGAACTATGCGGCGGATGCAGGGCCAATTACTAACAAAAGCCTCAACCGCAACGTTCCTTCATCATGGCGCTACGTTCGTCTTTCGCATAATCGAAGATATCTACACTACGCAGATTTCGACGCGAAGACGGATCAGGAGCCCAGGCTAGATACTTTGCAGGAGAAGAGTGAGTCCATCCCTCCACCGTGCCTCGCCTTACCGTTAGACCTACACCGACCGTCCCTTTAAGAACCGGCAATATAAACAAGAACACCTACTAATATCCGATACAGTCGACCTCTCCATAGTCTCCTCGGTCGTCAGCAATGTCTCCGCGTCCGCCCCTTCAACATCGTCTTCAGACAGCACTCTGAGGACGCTCCCAGCCTCCACCAGCACCAAGATCACCATCCACGGCTACCTGCCCTCGGCGCAGAACGCGCACTCGCGCTCCGACTCGTCCGGCTCGGGCCAAAAGGAGTCGGTGCTCCTCCAGCTGCATCCGCAGACGCACACGCTGGCGTCCGAGTGGCTCGATGGCTTGCTGATGCTGCTGAACCAGCAGCCGATCACGGCTGATACGAATAAGCTGGTTAACCTAATCGGTAGCTATGGGCTGAAAATTCGGTTGCTGAACGTTAGGTTTGAGGATGTGGGCATGGAGGAGCCCGTCTTGCCCGGGAGGGAGGAGCTAGATGAGGAATATTACTATGATATTGGAGGCATGGAGGCAGGAGTGTGAGGGCAATTGGGAGAGATAGAAGCGGAGGTTTGAAGAGGCCGGGATTCACGAAAGGGGTTGGGTGTGAAGCGAAGCCGGAGACGTTGGTGGCCTCGTACGGAGTTGAGGCGAGGAGAAATTAATGCGACTGATGGACGAGTTTGATTTGGCGCCCGCCAGCTCGGAAAATTAGGGACGCGGGCTTGGGCTTTGAGGGGGCAGTTTGTGTAGTACCGAATCGATGCAGGGAGAGTCAAGAGATGCGAGGGATCTGTCGGTTGGGACGGACGATTAGTTTATATGGCTGGATTGATACTCGATTTCCTCGGGCGCCGACGACATGCTGGAAAAGGAATGTAAGGAGGAGTTTGGGTTGTCGTGTTAGGAATTTGGTATTTTGGGTTCAGGAAGACTATTTATTCGAAGTGGCGGCAAGAGAGGAAGAGAGATGTATTTGATTTCAGAGATACCCCCCGGCTTATCCACAGAACCCAATGCGTCAATTATCTAGGCTTGTTGTACCGTTATACAAGGGGTTGAAACGAGCTCACGGCCTACTTTTAGAGAGCTGCACGGTACAGAGTGTGTAAGAGCAGTTGCAGGCTATGCAGTCTGTTTTTGCCAGATAAGCAGACACATATTTTCCAAGTAGAGTTGAAAATCGGGAGACTAGGGTTGAACTTTAAGGTGCAGCTGCAATACATGGTATTGTAGCTCGGCCACAGCTAAATATAGCCGATAGCTATCTCGATGTATATCATCTCAAACGCACGGGAGTAGCAGGGACAAGAGGTGCAAATGGGCGGGGCATCCCGCTCGACGGTGTCATCTCCGACGTGCACGCCTGAATTCTGACTCGCAGGCAATCAGGCTTATCAGACGGTATGAAATCGGCGCCTTGTTGATCTACTATCGGGCTTTGTGGAAATTTCTTTTGGAGATGGTGTGATGAGATGTTGGACGAATTTTCGGATTGGTTGTAACTGTAAAAACCCTGGCGAGGCTATGGTGATGGCAGGATTTTAAACGTCTAGAAAGCCGAAAAGGCTTGGACTTGAATGGAAGGCTAGAAGATGAGATTGAGAAAGAATCAGGCTTGATCCCAGTGGATTTTCGCTGGGCGTCACACCCGGGCTCGAGAGAGGCTCCTGCGGAGAGGGTCCTTGCGGGTGCGAGTCGCCAAACATGCTTGCTGAAACCGAGCAGAGGGTTGCGTAGTGCGGTAGATTATAGGGAGGACCTTGCAAGACACAGGAACGGGACTTGCTCTAGTTAGAACTGCTGGGCGGTGGGCGAGGCGTAGCGAGTAGGGACGAGAGGTGGTGGCGGTGGTGGTGGTGGACGTTTGATCGCTGGTCATGAGGCACGCGAGCATAGGGATGGGGACTTATGAGGAAATGGGGCGGTAGGGAGAGTCATGATGTTTTGCAGAAGGGGTCCAGATGGCTCATGGATAATTTCTTCTCTTGCAGGCTTCTTCGACGTGTGCAACAAGTTCTGCGGGCGGAGAATTTAGCCGTTACCGTTGTTCTAAAGGAAAGGGCCAAACGCTCCTATTCGCTGGGCTGGCGCCATGTCCCCATCTGGTTTCTTTTTGCGGTGGAACGGTTGGAGATTCGCACTGTTTGGGCGTTGAGAGAGCGGCTAGTCACCTGAGCATCCCGCAAGAGGGATGAGATTGGCGTGTGGGTGTCTTTTGTTGGCCACAGCGAGATAGCTCCGCTAGCGTGCCGGTCATGCTGTGCCTGGGCGAAGCTGCACCGCGCTGGTTATCACTGACGACCCCCGTTCTGCCATCCGAAGGTTAAAGGTTCTCCAAGAGCTTTATATTATATCGCTTGTGCCTCTACGGCTAAGAGGATGAGGTCGTGGCGGCTGCTGCATGTTCTAACAGGAACGGAGCCATCTACCATCTGCCAACTGCCAACTGTCAATTGCCAACTGCCGTCTCACTTTGCTTTCTGTTCTGCGTGCAGTAAGGGGCGCCACGGCATAGATTTTGGCATGCCCGCAGGCAAGGCTGCTTGGGGGGTGGACGCTACCAAGGATTCCCTTGATGTCGCTCACGAAGCTAAGCTTAACGGGAGCCCGTTTGTTAGGGGTTTCTTCAACATCGGAAGGCTCGTCACCACCAGCAACGAGCCTGCCCATCAATGGGCTCAGCGTAGCCTCTAGACTGCCCTCCGGACTTGCTCTCTCCTGTTCTTCCATCAGCCTCTGCACGTCCTTCAGTTGCCCGTCTTCGCATTCCGCATCCATCATGCCTTGACGGATGCAAAGCGTGAGCTCAGCACAGAAGTTTGGCTGTCTTCATTCGACAGCAGGTGAACGTGCAGTGGGCGCATTCGCGCAAGGGCTGCTGTGGCCATCCCCAACCAAGCCGCCGCTTTCTCCTTGCCCGCTGGTGCGTCCTTGCCGCCCAAGCTCCCCCGCGCTCCAATGATCTTCCATGCTAACGAGCCGGGGGCCGTGCAAAGGTGCCCGCCAAACAGCGTGCAACGACGCCAGGAACGGCTCGCGAGGCAGAGACAGCTCGCATTCCCAAGTCCCCAAGCTTAGCACTAAGAAGAATTAGAAAAATGTACGTCTACTGGACATAGACTCGCTGCCCTTGATAAGCGCGGCTGGCAGGGCCTACTACTTCACACTTCACAAGGCAGCTTTAAACCCGCCCTAATTATTCGCTACCAGTCCGCACCGCCTGAAAGCAAATCCACCCCCACCCCCCCGGCCAGTTCATGGCTACAGGTTGAACACAACATCTGCGTCCTGCAAGGCCAACATGCCTGCGCCCGTTTTGAGGGCCGCTCCTCCCTCTATAATGCCGACTGCCGCACCGTCGTCGCTGCTGTTTCTTTCAGCACAAAGGTTCAATTCCCTCCGGTCGACAGCAGGGGCGATCTCCCCCAAGCCGCCTCATTCGCCGACATCCTCCTCCCACGCCAGCGTCATGAAGCCGCCATTGCTGTCCGAAGCTGAGTACGGGGCTCTCCCCGTCTCCGTGCAGTAAGTCAAGGCAATGCGTCTCGTTCAATCCCGTCACAATCGCATCTATTGTCTCGAGTAATTTGGCCATTCCTGTCCTCCATCCACCGGCCCTAAGTGGTCCAGGGCGTTGGCCAAACAGGCGGTCAATAGGTCGTCTCACAGCACCAACTCCTGCATGATCTGCCCGCATTGGTCCTCCCAAGACACTGCAAAAAGGCAACCGACATGCACCTGCGTGTACCTGTAACAACTGCCCCACACGCGCCCTGCAAACCGTACCTGACAACGCACATGCAAACCTTCCCGACCCCTTCGCTAACCGTTTACTCCCTCAGGAGAAAATATTTCTCGTCCCTTGAGCGACTTCGAATTGCTGAAAACTCCGCCGTCAAGCAGCCTCGCCGGAATAGCATCCTGGGACAGTCTCATCACGCTCCTCCCTTACGCGCTGCTTTGGGTGCAACAAATGGTCTGCAGAGGTCCGGGACTCGTGCTCGCCGTCGACTAAAGAAACAGCAATCAATACGACAGGAGTACAATATATCTCAGGCGGAAGCTCAATGGTTCCTTTCTCTACCAGAAAAAGTACGACGGCGTCATTTTTCACGGGAAGAGCAGGTGCTCTTGGCTGGACGGTGTGAGACCTACATTCTCGACCCTGCAGACGAGCAGTTCTACCACCACGAACAGACAGACGCTGCCTACCCTGTGCAAGCATACCTCGAGGAGGAGCACCAGCCAGAGTTCTACGACGACAAGGACCAGGACAGTTCGCCTATCCGTGGCAGGTCAAGGCGGAGGTCATTCTCGCACGACTCGGTGCTAAACCACAGTCAGGACGACTCCGACAAGGTGGTTGAGGAAAATTTTATACACTTTGACGAAATGCCGCCTCCAGAGACCTCGCGGGGTCACCGCTCTAGGCGTTCGTCGTTTCGAAGAACACTATCTCTCACGGCTATCCCCTTTGGTCGTCACTCGACTTCTTCGGCACCACCAATTTCAGCACCTCCACTCTTCTCAGTGTCTCAACAACCATGGAGGCCACGTGCTGCTTCCCATTCAGCGCCGCGATATTCTGGCGAGCCGTCAATGCCTATCATCGACCCCGAAGCCAAGCACTACCAAGATCCCGAGGCCCGAATGAAGCTACGGCTATACCTAGCGTCTCCACAGAAATTTGACGAGGCCATCGAATTTGGTTTCCCAGCGACAAGTGGCCCCACCAATGTCACCTCAATGGACACCACCAGACCAGCCACGGACTCCCGCAAAATCAGCCACGATGTCCAAACATTCCTGAAAGACGACAAAGTTTCACTTCTCGAGGAGGCGCCAGAAACAGATGACGAATCAATGGGAGAGCTCGACTCGCCTATCACCCCTTCCGACCCCCCCCTCCCCTTTCGCTATAATACAGCACGACTCCCGTCATCCAATTTCTCCTCTCTCGATTCCGCGGGCCTGCCATCCATGCATTCAATGCACGGGCGATTAAAGACGCAAGATTTGTATGCGCAGGCCATGACAGGGAATCGTGAAATGACGTTACGCATGACGCTCACGCGACCGGATCTACGTGCGGATGAGGACGCGCTATATGGTTGGCAAGGACAAAAAGGAGGAAGAGATGATCCATTAGCTCTCGAAGAGCTGAACTTATCAGACGACATGACAGGCACGAGAGGCGCATTTGCCGTCAAATCTCACAACCACAAGGGATTTGTGAGTAGGTTCCTGAAGAAAGTGAAGACGCTTCAAAGGGCGTGAGACCACTTTCAGCTCTTTCGAATTCGAATCTCAGATTGGACCTCTTTTCTTTCAGCATAGGGAAGCAAAAAGCGAGGAGAACGGAGTTTGAGGTTATTTGCTTTTTTATGGATGCGGACTCCCCACTAGTTTACCCAAGGGTGATTGATGAATTGCATGACCTGGGAGTGTTTCCTACTTGCTTTATGTTTTAATCCTATTTTGCTGCACTTCTAGCGGGCGTTTTGCTGTTTTCCCGCGTGCTTTTGCACGGACAGGGAAACTAAATATCCTCTACATTATGTCATGGCAGACCTTTGCACTTGGGAGGGGGCGAAGCCAGGGCGAAAGGGGGGAGTTTTTGCTGTATTGCCTATTTTGCTTATTTTTCTGCGTTGCGCTGGGAGAAGGGCGTATTCTCAGCCAATTTCACTTTCATCATAGGGGCTGTGAGCGGCATTTTCCCCGTAGTCGAAACGCGAGACATTGCGTATAGGTACCGGATGGGAGGCATTGCTGGAGTACAATTGTTCAGCTGTTCAACAACAGACAGCCATCGATGCGTGTTTGTTGAGGGGGAGGCCTAATATGCATAATTGGGCGGTTGTAGCGTTGGAATTCAAGATGCTATTGATGCACTGCCTGTTTTCGAGAAACTTTAGCATCTTGTTCACCGCGATTAGTTGGCTTCAACGGTTGATATGCAGGTTATCATTGCCTCAAGCGCTGTAAAAGTAATATACAAGAGAAACATTCAATAAGCCACTGTCCGTGCTACCTTGTCTCAAACTCGTTGGAGCAGTGACGACGATCATGGCTGCCCTTTTTCAGAGAACCTAGCGAAAAGAAAAGGCCGGTCTCAGATTTTGACAGCTCCGATCCTCCAACCAGATGCGCACACCGACATCGGTTGCGCAAAACGGAAGCACGTGTATGCAAGTTTTCGGTACCCGAACATAGAGTTTTAGACGATTTCCTATATGGGCTATCACTCGCATGCCCATCGCTGATCCAATGGGCTTTGGGCCGGAGGCCTGTCTACATTGCTGCTCTACGACGGCAAAACCCGATATTTAAAAGCAATCCTCCAGCAACATTGGTATGCTGTCTCTCAGCCAGGCAGCAAACTCACATACAAAGGCCGCATCTGGCGTGACAACTGCAGCTCCTCTCCTCCAATCTCTGAAACATGCGTCGTGGCTCAATAAAACGAAGACGGGATAGAACAAAGTTTATGTATTCGCTAGCTCGAACCTCTCCAGTAGCCCAACATTCCATCCCTGAAACTTCCTCGCGCTCGCAGGGAGCAACTCCCCACTTTCTCTCAGCGCCTCGCCCAATGCCCAGTACATAGGTGTGGGGAACGCTACCTCCTCCACCGAGAAGCTTTGCTGCTCTGAAGAATTCTCAGAAGAGGCAGCCGGCTGCCAGAACACTTTCATGGCGCGTGTAGGATCTTCCCGGCCGGGGCGAGCAACGGAGCTAGAGAAACTGAGATCTGGCGTGAAAATCCAGAGCTAATTACAGCTGCTATCAGCACGACTACGGGTGAAACCGTTAAGAAGTGGGAGGCCTACTAGCAGTGATGGTTCTTCCTCATCATCAGGCCGGACACTGAATTTCCTTACGCCTTGATTCTCGATCAAAGCGAGGAAGTGCGCTGATATCCACTTCTGCATGCTAAACGTCTCTACTTTCCTCGGAGACGATATTGCTACACTCCATTTCCAAATTCTCCGTCCCTCTGCTCGGTCATCTGCTATACCAACCTCTGCGTCGCAGGAACCACAAACCAATCTGCACGGCTGACTCTCCTTCTGGACTACAGCCTGTAAGAGGTCAGATCATATCACACGCGAGGAAAACATGCGGTATGAATTCATGGAACGAGTAAATATGTAGCTTTGAAGATTATCCCGCCAGTCCCAAGGACCTCGGGGTAACAGAGGCGGTGAAACTCCTCAAGCCGCCCCTGTCCAGCGAACACCTCGCAACCCGTCAACCGTGAGGAAGAAGGTATGCAGAGGTGCGCTGCAGGTGTACGGGACTATTGATCTGGGGCGATTGTATCGATGACCTAGCCATGGGGTACGGCGGAGGCCACCTTCTTGTCGCCCATAGCGAGAGATATAGCAGTGAAAGGCGTAGAGGTAAAAATCAACGCGTGCGGTTTTGGGGAGAATTCGATAAATACGAACGATCTAAGGAGACCAAACGAGCAAAAATAATCCTCACCTTTATACTCTTGCAATCCTCCTCTTTCACCAAAAACGCGCCCAAATCCACAAAGCCAGTCCCTTGCACAGCTCTCAGCCGATTAGAGGCGGCGTATCCCTTCATCTTACCTATCTCCTCGCCATGCGCGTGTCCATGATGGCTGTGCTCACTCGGCTTATGACAGTGCCAGAAATCCATCATCTCAGCCCAATTCTCATTCGGTAGGTCCTTCCACTCCCTCACCTTCCCACCCCCCACCAACTCGCCCTCGCACGCTCTACAAACGACCTTCGCGTCCGCCACGCCATTAAGCTCACTCGCACCCCACGGAACCCAATTCCCTTCTCGCTCGTGCAACCCGCCATCCGGACCCCGCAGCAACCTCTGCCCATCCTTCTCCGCAAGGCGCAGTCGCAGCGTTAGCTCTTTGCTTGGCGGCTCGGCGGGGAGATGCAACCCCGCGTCCCCGCTGCCCTGCATGCGCGTTGGCAGCCGGATGCTCGCGCTCTCGCCTTCATGCGAGACGGTGATGGACGATCCGTCGGCTGAGAGCTCGGCTTTGGTTTCGCGGTTGTGCACGGTGCGCAGGGAGGCGAAGAGCGTGACGGTACGGATGTTGAGGAGGAGCTCGGCGTAGAGTGTGATGGAGGTTGCGTTGCGGGGCGGGTCGAGGGAGGTGGAAATGGGGGGTGCTTGGAGAGCTTGAGAGCTAGTTGAGGGGACGTCGCTAGAGCTTGCGGTTAAGGGTGAATTAGAGGTTAAGGTGGATATTGAGTCGGGTGGGAGCTCCAGCGCTTCGAAGGCGGACGGAGGGAGTGAAATATTGGGCATGATGTGAGGGTGTGGCAGTGGAGGAGAGGTCCGAAGCCCATAGTGGGGTTTTGGTAGAGGAAGTTTTTAGAGGAACGCGTTGAGCTTCGCGAGCGAATATAAAAGTGGGTGACTAATCGGAGCTCTGCTTTTAGATAAGTATCTCTTCGCGCAAAACAAATTATCTCTCGTCAAAATATGTATAATACGTGACAAGATCGGGTATTTGAGAAGCCCGCTAGCTCTGTTACAAAAAGACAGAAGCCGTACTCAGTGAAATATTTACAATTCGCTGACACGTCCATACATCCATTACAACCCATACAACCCTAGGATCTATCAAAGACCAAATCGAACATTCAAGAATATCAATACAGCACCACAGGCTATTACTGACCCTTCTTCTCCGCGTCTCTCTTCTCCTGCTCCAGAATATATCTTACGCCCCTTCTGATTCCCTCATCCAAATCCACGATAGGCCAATACCCTAGCCTCCTCTTCGCCTTATCAATGGAGTAATACCTTGTCATGCAGGAATATTTGACTTGCTGCCTCGTCAAATTCGGCGTCTTGCCCATTGCCCAGAACAACCACTCCAAAGTCCCGCCCACAGCAAACGCAAAGTCCTCCCCTAAATGCCACACTGAAGACATCGGTAGTGTGTCACCCGCCTCCCGCCACACCGCCCTGGCAAAGTCCCAGAAGTAGACAGGCTGGCCATTAGTGATAAAGAAAGCCTCACCATCCACCCTTTTAGAGTCCGGGGGAACAGTTGGTATCATCTTATAGGTTTGGAGCAGCGCGTTTACGGCAAGGAGGTGGCCGTGTGCAACATTCTGGACGTATGAAAAGTCGAACAGGTTGTCATTTGAGCCGATCTGGAATTTGGTCTGACCTTTTCGGAAAGCTGTTACCATTTTAGGTAGCAATTGGACGTCGCCTTCACCGAAGATACCAGCAGGGCGAATCGCGCATGTTAAAAAGTTTGAACGCTGGCGGTTGGCGGAGAGCACGGCAGATTCGGCGTAGGCCTAGGCAGGCGTCAGCATAATTGATGATTCGTTAGAGAAGAGGAGTGGATAATTAAGTTCCGCAAAGACTGCAGAACTTATGGGATACATATCTTCGACCTACTTTCGTTGTAGTATAATACTCGGGCTGCGCGTCCCCCGTTATAAGCGGATATGTCTCGTTCGCATTAATAAGCTCTGACTTCGGGTCATATATAACGCTCGCCGAGCTTGTGTACACAAATGCCTTGACTCCATTCTCTTGCGCCGTGCTCAGAATGTTCTTCGTCCCCTCCACGTTCACTTTGTAGTGTACTTCATTCTTTGCGGTTAGAGGCGAACCAGCTGTATGTATGATAACGTCGGGTTTAAGCTTGGCAAAAAGAGTCTTGGTGGCCTCGGAGTCTGTAACATCGCTCTCGTAATAGGAGACGTTGAGGCTTGAATTTCGATTGTGGGTCGTGCGGAGGTCGAGGACGGAGACGCGAGTTGAAGGGTGGCGCTCTAGAAGGAGGTTGACAATGTGGTGACCAAGAAAGCCGCAACCGCCCGTTATGAGGACGTGTCCCAGAGATTTCACCGGAGCATTAGAAGCAGACATCGTGAGGTTCAATCGAGGAATCTCGAGAGTAGTGAGTGTATGGAGCTTGGGTAGAGTTGGTCGCCAAAATCCGTCAAATGAAGCTTGGACCCTGGAATTTATCCACCACCTGAACAGGGTATATGTCCTCAAGACTTCAGGAAGATCACCAGCATCTTATTCACCAGGTTTGAATATTGCAACTACCATTAAATTTGGTCCTCAATTTTAATGCATCCCATAACTGGACAAACTGCAGAACTAAATCACGCACCAACACCATGCTTGCAAAGGGAGGAGTCGCCGTCGTCAAACATCTAAGTGAGCAAATTGCAGATGCATAAAAGATGAAATACCCATGGTTTTCCCCCTACCGAGCCACGGAACTCCGGCCATGTATGTGTGCAACTTGAATGTATGGATGTGTTAGCAGGATATGGGTATCAAAAAAGCTCGGACGCGAAAGAATGCGCCATATGAACTGCCGCGTCTCCAGTAATATTTGTGACGCCGAAGAAGACCATATGAGAATTTTGGAGAGCGGTCAGTATCTAAATAGCAGATCAGCGAGCTGTGATATAAGTGATCGGTCCAACTTACTCTGTGCTTTCTTGAACAGACCTCCGCAACTTGCGATTGTAGAGCTTCTTCTCTTCTGGCGTACCCCAGAAGAGTTTTGCAGCATCTGGATTAACTAACGTTCGTGGATCGTACGCGGGCGATTCCTCTTCAACAGCCTCAATAATTGCCTCTATGTGCGATTTGAGATCATCTTTGCGGGTCGGATCGTAACATAAAATACCATCCTTTGACACGCGGTGATGGAAGATTGGCGTCTCAAATTTGATACGCGGCAGAACATCCGGGAATTTGGGGCTTAGGTATATCTTAATACGAAACATACCACCGTCAAGGTTTGTCATCGGCCTACCGAAAAGAACGAGTTGCCAAACGAACGGGTTTTTGTCTACGAGTTCCAAGTCTAAGGTGACGCTGTCATTTTTCTTGTAGTTTTCGACAATTTGCTCAAACTGTCGTTGGAGATTGCTTGCAATACTCATCTCCTTCTGGACTGCAATCTTGCCCTCCTCGGCCCACACCTCCGCCTCTTTGTTCAATCTTTCGTAGATAGCTTGAAGGCGCAATTTCAAAGAAGAATATTGGAAGTTGCCGTCCATAATATTGCCCGGTCCTTCGAACGGCATCTTCTCAAATCGCTGTCCATCTTTATATTTTTCAGACTCTCTCTCGATGGCTAGAAGATACGAATCATAGTACCATAGGAATCGTCGTTTACACAGATCCTTGAATGGCTCAAACGGTGCGTCCGATGCGTTAGATTGATAGTCCTCTTCAGCATTGTAGACCGTAACGCCTGGTACTTTCTCTCTACCAATTCCTAGATAGTCTTCAAGTCGCTCTATGATAGATATCCTTAAAGTTTCATGCCGGATCTAAATATATTTAGTACTCAAGCCATCAAAAGCTCCTCCTGAAGCACTTACCTTTGCAACATATGCCTCCTGATTTTTCTTGTCATAGTCTGTTTTGGCGTCCTCAAAACCTGGCTCATTCTCATATGGATTCTGAGACATCAGACTCTGAATAGATATAAGTATAGATTCGAGGCCTTGGGCGGATGACCATTCTTCGCCTCGCTCGCCTCGCCAGGTGCTGCTGCCACATCAGTAAATCTCCGCGAATATGAGAAAGATTCCCCGGACCCTAGAATTGACCTGTCACAAGATACATCAGTCTTATCTCTCTACGTAGGATGATAGGACGAAGCGAGCGAGTGGTACTTACAAGCAGACTCTGCCTTGTGCGTAGATGTTCGGGTTAAAACGAGTCCGCCCAGCATTTGTGGTTATGGCTGTCACAGCTGGAGCTTTTGTGGGGTAATCTATGGGGTGTCAAAAGGTGTTGATAATGAGTCATTCTATGATCTGACCTCTAGCGAATTTCACAATGAACTAAGATGTAGTTGTCAGTTGGCATTCAAGGGAAGGATTGGTGTTGTCGAACCTCAAAGAATCCAAACTCATAAGGCGTATCTGGCGGCCCTATGATGAGGGCTCTGACATAGCGGACGTCGATATCGCGACAGGCTACAGCGAGAGCTACAGCAACTAGTCAGCCAGCTATTCTTGACCATTTATTTCTATATTCTTACAAAGGTCAGGCCCTTTCTGGATCTCGCTCAGTTCCTGTCAAAGCGTCAGTACTCCAAGACAAAGAGACAGGGTAACTTTTAGCATACGCGAGTAATACGTAGGATAGACTGGTTAGACATGGGTCCGGATTAGATAGCGAGAGCGGCCAAGAATATTTGGACTGCAACTGCTGAGAATCAGAGGTATTTAAGATAAGAAGGGCGAAAATCTATGTCGCCAGGCTGGATGTGGACCTGCAGCTGAGTTTTCCAGGCAGTTGGACGAGGCTCGTTCCTCAGGCTTTGAAGAGTGAGGTGCTTGCCTGGTGGCAGAAAACGACACGTTCAGCCACAGCGAATGAAGGCGGTGACTCTAGCCGCGGATCATCAAACGTCGCGTCGTGGGGAGCGAGAGTTCCTAGAGTGATCGTTCTTATAAGGCTTGACATTGCGGATTCACCACACTACAAAAGTTAAACCACAATTCATAATGAGGCCATGAACCTAACAGATGTCCGCCTGAGCTCAGGATACAGTCGCTTCGGAAAAGGATGGTTTATGTCAGAAACCATGATCAAGTACAGAAATTTACCAAATCCTCACCTGTTTGAACCACTTTTCTATACCCGCGCATAACACCACCCATCGCCTTATTATTATCTTCTATTTAAAGCTATGGGCAAACCCACCTAGTTAACCGAACAGAAGTCAATTATACAAGCTCTAATTGACCTCGGCTGCGATAACTTCTATATAAAAGTCAAGACCCGCGTTCCTCCATCTACTCTTTAACGCTAAAGGGCGAATTTAAAGAGGTATGGCCAGATTGATCCACCAATTAGGGGAAATAGCAGGCCACTACTGCTTACAGATGAAGCTCTAGATGTATAACGTCAAGTGGTAATATTAATGTTAATTTTACTAACAAACGCGTACCAATTAGGGCCTCCTTAAATACCTTACATACAGCCCAGACGCCTATTTTGAAGAGATGCTCTAGTTTCTATACGATGAATATAATATAATAGTAGCACGAAGTATACTGTTGGCTGGATTAAAGCGAAGAAAATGGAGTAGAAAGGTTATAAGGATGATTGCGCAACAGCGTAACCCAGGCCTAAGGGACGACTAAATTATTCGAATCTGTGGCTATAGACGCGATTAGTTTGTCTTTATTAATAAATCAGCTTATAACGAGAAGACAATAGATAGGAAGTATGGATGGGCGCTAATTAATAAGCCTGCTGAAGGAATATCGGAATTAAAGAGATCTAAAAAATAGAGCTTGCTGCCAGCGTATACCTATTAGGGCTATATACCTGGCTGGTTAATATACTAGGGCGCTGTTAACGGACCAATGTTTATTAAATAGATAAAGAACGAGGTTCTTACTCGTATACAGCCTTATCTACAGCCTTATTTAGTTCTAGTAATGGATAATACGTTAATCTATTGCAATGAGGTATGTGGTGTCTATAAAGGATAGGTATTTAACACTATTGCTTACTTAAACCTAGGAAGTTTAACGCCTCTACAATACTGCTGGTGTTAGGCTTAAATATCTTCCTCCTTACTTACCTAATTTTATTCCAATTAAAGCTTCTTTCCACGACTTAAAGCAGTGGCTGCGTGCTTATTAATTTAAAGCTGATTTATGGAATAACTTTAGTAACTTTTTAAGCCATGCGGTAGAGTAACAAGGGTTTAATAAGAGGGCAAAAGGCCATTTCTTACGGGTAGGAATTAAGAGGTAGTATAAAAAGGATAAGATCTGGTCTTTTGTAATATATCTATATAGGGTGCTTGCCAATTAAGACGTCAAGTAAGGCCTCTGCTGCAGTATTAGAACGTCGCTAATCCGTTCTAAAGTCTTCTAAGCAGTTTACCATGCGATTAATAAGCCTATATGTTAAACCAATCCTATATAGCTTTATATGGCCTATACTACTATTAAGTAGCGCGTGCTTAAGTAACTTAAAGTTGTAGTCCTCCTTAATTAAAATTAACTCCGCTTTAGTAAAGGCGTTAGCGACAACTGGGTAATGGCTTTATAGCCATTTAGTAAAGGCACTAAGCTTGCTATTTAATTATTTAATATCGCTGCGGGCGGGGCTACTAGGTAGTAGGCTTGTAGGTGTAGTTAGGGGTAAATAGTAATAGGTAGGCGTTTCAGAGGATGAAGCTAGAACCGATGGAGCGCTCTGTAATAACGGCACTGATAAAAATCTTGTATTTGGTATAGGGTCCACTATAAAATAACTATTGGCGATGGTTGGTTGTACGGAAGGAGGCATCGCCGCCTGTATAGCATTCTGCACCTATTATAGCATCTACTGGTTCTACTGCTGCATCTGGTTCATTAAAATCGTTACCGCTACTAATTGGTCTTGCTGCGGAATAGGATTGGCTGGTAATTATATAACTGTGGTATAAGCCTCTCCTCGTCGCTGCCATCATCTTGGGGGGGAGCTGATTGATTTGTTTATGCTGCTAGAGTTACCTTGACGGTGCTTATAGCTATCCAACTTTGTGTCTTTTTTATCCTCCCTATCCTATATGCGTTCACTGTACCTAATCTTTAACAGTAGCGATAGATCTGGTATGTCAAGCGTGGCTTTCTTCTATTCAATTGCTTCCGACCAGCGCGCCCAGTGGTAAGCATATAATGGGTAGTGCTTTAATTTAAATTTAAGATAGTATATAACGCCATGCTTTTTATTCTTATAGTACTGTCGAAGGCAGCAATAACGTTTAAGTAGCGGGTACACATGCTTGCCTTCGACTTCTGCACGGTCGCGTTATTTAGCAGCCTCTTTCTACATTTTGGTGGTAGTTAATCTCTTCTTTTTACCAATGACTTCCTCCACTACACCTTCGTGATCCTCACTAGAGGACCCTTCCTCACCGGCCGCTGCTTTAGTTAAAAGACCTACCGCTTAAAGCGCTGCCTTAACACGCGCATCAACAGCCGCAGTAATTTCAGCATCTCTGGCTTCAGTAGACGCGTCAAAAGGCGCAGCAGCGGTCTTATATTTAACTGTAAGATTAACCCAAAAAGCCTTCCTCGCGTACTTTAATTGTGTCTCTATTATTCCCTCTACTTTACGCCATTTGTCTGCGTTGTTGACTTCTTTGGGTATTGTAGGATCCTTCGGACTTAATGTAATAACAGCAGTTAATTAATTAAGCTAGAAAGAACGAAGGCCGTAATATTCGCTGGCTTAACGCACATTTTCGGCGACAAACTCCTAGAATTTAAAGACTCCGAATAAAATAGGTAGAACGTTGCTAAATAGCGTTGTGCTATCAACATACACGGCCATATTCAAAAGAAAGGTTCAAGGGCTTTTGGACTGTTCTACAGTAATAGGAGGCATTAGTACAGATTCGGCGGTGAGGTCTACTTCTTAAGGCGCTTTAGAAGTATTCTTTATAGTATTCTTAGGTGCTTTAGCTCTCCTCCTGTGTGCCATAGCGCTAACTACAATAGGAAAAAATATAGGCTTTAAATAGCTTCAAAAAAAATAGGCAACGGCGATGTGTTGGTATGGAGGATAGGTGGTGTCATGCGCGGGTACAGAAAAGTAGTTCAAACAGGTAAGGATTCGGTAAATTTCTGTACTTGATCATGGTTTCTGACATAAACCCATCCTTTTCCGAAGCGACTGTACTCTGTGGCTCCAGCACCGCCATTCCCCGCTTCATCTTCACTGCATACATAAAACCAAAATGTCATACATTTCAGGCCTTGGGGTCTCTTCAACTGACTGATATCAGGGTCGTCTTTGCTCTCTTCATCATCAGCAAGGCGGGTGGCCTCATCTACAACCGCGAGTTCCACTCTGGCCTTACCAAACTCACCAGCAACGACTATCTCATGCTTGCCGGTTCATTCCATGGGTAATATCCACTCATAAATTATGCAGGACCGCCCTACTAAGCTTTCAATTACTAGAATGCACGCCATTACCAAACAACTTTGTCCCGTCCCTCCCGTTCCCGCCAACCCAGCCAGCACAGCACCTTCTCTCGCTCCCTCCCCATTTGCCTCACGTCCTAGCGGCTTGGAACTCCTCGAGTCAACACATTTCCGCATGCAATGCTTTCAGACGCTCACAGGTGTCAAGTTTCTGCTATTCACAGAACCACAGCAGCCGAATATCGACTCCATGATACGGAGGATTTATGAGTTGTACTCCGACTTCGTGATGAAGAATCCATTCTACACAGTTGAGATGCCAATACGTTGCGAGAAATTTGATCGAGGATTGGATGGATTTGTGAAGGTGAGAAGCTAAGATGGAAGGTTGCTAGATTAAGAGACACATGGGAGATTGCGCTGCATGCTATTTAATAACATTTACTGGGCGAAGTAGATAGGGTTCATGTGAAAGATTTGCTCCGAGGAACTTGTAGAGGTGATTTGCTGAAGTATTGCGGCTACTAGGATATTCACGGTCTTGAGATTCTCCAAAAGAAGGGATGGGGCAATATCGTAGTTGAAGGAATCAAATATAGGGGGTTGGTGAAGAAGAGCAAGCAAGGGTCACCTCTTGAATGATCATGAATTGGAACTTTGGAGATGCGTGGACAGTTTATGATTGTGACGAGACCTGATCGCTATTATGAGCGTAATAGAGAATAGATGGCGATCAAGGTTCACATATTTCTAGATTATGTGATCTTAAAGCACTCCTCACTAGAAGAGCATATAATATACAACATGACGCCGGAAGTGCTTCTAGATCGTTCCTGTGAGCATTGGAACGCCGCTAATACCGAACCTATGCCGTGTCCATCTTGTCCGAATCGTCATCTTTCTTCTCGTCTCCCTCACCCTCCTTGCTTCCACTACCACCAGGCTCACCATCCTTATCTAATAAGGGCTGCTTCTCGTCGCCCTCTGGAATCTTCTCCAACTCAGTCTTACCTTCGGCCTCTTTTGCTCTCTTCTCCTCACGTTCTTGCCTTGCTCTTTCCTCTTCGAGGCTTATCCTCAAGGCCATTGCTAGTGCGGGATCTAGAGATGGGTCCACACCAAATTCGAACTGATTCGTGCCGCCTTCGCCGCCTTCACCACCTCCGAAACCTGCACCTCCACCAACACCATCACCAGCTAGTATTGGTGTCGTAACAATAGAATCACGAAGAAGATTCGAGCTTGGTTGGATGACGGCGAGATATGATCCCTCGGCGCTTTGGCAGTTCTCGTTGAATGCTTCTAGCTTCTTGACGTTGTCCTCCCCAAGCTCGCCAAAAGCGATGAGATCTATACTGATGCCGTTCTTCTTCATGCGTTTAGAGAGCTTAATGAGCGATTTCTCGTCTTCGGCGATGGGACTGCAGGTAAAGACGATGATGCGCTGCTTCTGAGACTTATTTTCTCGGTGCTTTAGCGCAAGCTATATTCGTAGGTAGTTAGTTTGTAGCTTCCAAGAATTTAACTTTGGTAGACAAATATTCAAGTCGCTTCTAGGGAGGACGTTGTACCGCTGCAACATTGATCCCCGTTGAGAAATGTGAGCTTCCTTTTATCTTCGTCCTGTGCAAACCGTCTAATATCTTGCCGAAATCCGTGGTTAAAGTAGTGAGAATTTCCGGTGTATTTCCGCCCATGTTCATTAACCCGACCGAGGACTCGGGATTTATGTCCGTCTTTGTGGAGAAGATCAGTTTGACAACATCGCCTTGGGCTTCCCATCGGGAGGGTCTATGCGTGGTCTGTCAGAGGCGGTTAAACTCAAATATGTTACAGAATCCTACGCGTAGTCTCCGTTCCTGCTACTTTCACTGTTGTCGACCCTACAGAGATATTAGCCATTAAGCTTCGGAAAGCTATGGAGTTGTACGTACACGATCATGGTCGCTTCTGCCATCTTGAATGTTGGGGAGTGGAGCGTAAGGTTGAGAGGTATTTACTAAGGAGGAAAGAGTTAGATATCACAGAATATGAGATGAATAAGAGCAAGGCAGAGGCTAGAGCGTGAGCTTAATTCGAGGACTAGTGAACGACCTAGGACGGCGTTTCGGCAAAACAATATTCCCCACTCGCCGCGCCAAGAGAACGGTTTGTTTACATTGAATGCTTAACTTTAACCAACACTCATTTTTAGAACCCGTTTCATTCCCAAATTAGTTCGACAATAACCTGCTCATATCGCGATCTAGATTGCGATCTTGAATGCCACAATGGCTCCGCTACGAACACGAAAGCAAAAGTCCCCACAACCAGAAGCATCCTCTTTCGCGATCCCATCAAAAACCGTGACAATGAAGTCGCCCAGCCCATTCAGAACACCAGATAGGAGCCCGAAAAGGCGGAAAGCAGTAATAACACAAGCACAGAAGCAGGCGCTTATAGATAACCTACGGTTAGAGGGTGAGTCTTGGATACCACTCCACTCCCGATTTAGGCTCATGACGTGTTTAGTCACTGAACGAGCAAGAAAACTACGAGCTCAGTACGGTCTCCACACCCAAGGTTTAAGGTCGCGCCTCGAGATACGCGTAAATCGCATACCTCAGGCCCTGCGGACTACTAATATCATGGATTTAATAAATAAATACTCCGAACAAGCCAATCCTACTAGACCAGTAGCACCTGTTGCCTCTAAGCACCATGTTGCTGAAGCAGCGAGGCCAGCAATAGCGCATAAGCCCGCATCTGAATTGACAAGTCCAGCTCGCCTCCGAGGCACCAAGCGATCAAGGTAGAGTATCAATCGTTATATTTCAGACATTCAACGGAGCTAATACATACTCCAACACAGCAACGAAATGGCCTCCGACAAGGAAAACACGCACACCGACCATGACCTAATGATGCCTAAGAAACGTGCCAAAGCCACCATTACAGCAGCCCAAGGACCAAATAGTCGCGCAACAAGGACTGCGTCACGCAAGATTGTGCCTTCGCAAGTTCTCTCGCCCAAATCGAACAACTCGCGAACTCTCCCAAGATCTCCTTTCAAGTCTTCCGGCGCAATGTCACCTCCGAAATCGTACCTAGCGCGGCCAACTTCCCCACTTAAACCATCTGTTCCCGTCATTCCAGCTGTGGAGAAGCCAGTGGCACGTACAGGCCGGGCAGCCAGTAGACAGGCTCGTGGTGGACCTACTATTGTTCCATCTGCGGCTACTGGACGAGGTAAAGGTACCGTCACCGCTGCAGCGGGTACTGCTGCCATTACAAAGGTGGATGGCAGGGGGAGAGGAAGTGATGGGAGCAGTGCATCTGATTCTAGCGCCGGTACGACGATTATCACGAAGAAAAACACAGGACAAGCACTAGTAGCAAGGGCAGCAAGGGCAGCGGCTGGAAAGGGTGTAGCAGCAGGGACAGCAGGAAGAAAAGCTGCTGCAGCGAAAGCAGCTAGGGAAAACGCGGTACCAACAGGTACCGGAGGAAGGGTTCTAAGAGCGAGAAGATAGTTTATGTTGACTAGTTATCTCTGACCAATTGATTTGGATGAAGAGGGATGAACATACGGCGTTTCCTGGGACGAAAGGGAGTCATAGCTGGATGGAGTTTGCACTAAGGGCGACGTAGCCAATCAGAATTCAGCATCTTTCAATTCACGGAGTCATTCCATCCTGATAGCAATATGCATTTGCACACCTGGCCTTTTTAGTCCCAAAGTCTGTCGGATACCGGAAAAGTTTTCCTCCCAAATGAATCGGGCGCGAAGGATTCGTTCTCTGCATACGTCTGAAACAATGTCCTGTTCCACTATGCAATACGGCAGGATGGGTTCTCCAACAAAGAACTGCAATCTTCTCGTTGTAAACGTGTCGCGCTAGTTTTAAAATATCAATTAATCGTGCATATCAGTAAAAGATCATCCCAGATCGGTAGCAAGATCAGTCACATGGGCGAGTAGCACCAACATCCAGGGTGAATTTTGTGGAAAAGCGAATCCTCCAGGCGTGATAAGAGGTATCAAATGGTTGACGTGGTCTCTCGAGTCCCGTGTTGAGCTTGATGTTGAGGGTGCCAGGCACCAAGAAATGTCCCATTCAAGTGGCTTTCTGTACTGGCAAGAGGGGCATCATCACATACGCGTTCGATACTACAACATCTTCCTTCGGCGTCTGTCAACGTCCATCATCCCCCGCATCGTTACGAGCCGTCCGTCTTATATTATTCTAAGACCGCCAAGATGGCATGCAGCTGCAACTACAAGAATTGTTCGTAAACGCAATGACGCAGCCCTGTCCAGAAATGCACACCGCGGCTTGGCGAGATTTGCGGCGTGGAGAAAGAGGTCAATGCCGCGCAAGCGACTAAAATCCAATAGAAAAGCTCCGACCGTTCAGACAAGACCAATAGAGTCAATGCGATATGCAAAAACATAGTGATCGCCGCCCAAACGTGATCAGAGGATTGTGGCGAGAGGGACCCACCGGGTGCAATGTGCAAGGCTGACTCACAGGGCATACTCTAAAACGGACCAAGCGGATCGTTGCGAGGGGGAGCCACCACAAGCGCGGGTTGCAGGCGGTTGTGGGCTGTTGTGGAGGTGCAAGCAGTACGAGCTAAGCCCGCTGATAGGGCGATTGATTGCTGCGGAGGATGCGCATCCCAGTGCTCCTGAGGCTTGAGCACAACTTGCTGACCTGAGCAAGGTCCGAGTCGGCGAAAAGGGTGAAACCAGTCGACGAGTTTTCGCGCTCGCGGGCGAGGAAAATGATTGTTAATTGAGCCCGAAGCGGCCGAAGGCGTGGAGATTAGAAATGGTCCACGAGCTTAGCTGATGGCCCTGGAGGGCTTCATGGCCGCTGGTTGGCAGATGGAGGTTTGGTTCGGGGTGTTTTGGCCCCCACCGCTCCCAGTGCTGTGTTCCTCTATCTTTCCGGTCAAGACCTCCCTTGCAGGGTTAAGAGTCGTTCCGCCCGGTGAAGCTAGAGTCGCATGACATCTGACCGCCGGTCCCCAGCGTGTTTGCAGCGCTGGAGGGGCGGTTTGGAGGGCAAAGGGCGGACTGGTGAATTGCACACTTGTTCACCACAATCGCACCTGCCCACAGCGAGCGAATAGCCAGCGAATCGACGCATGCCGCTACCATGCTCCTGACGCCCTCCTGCATAACTTGAAAATGAAGGTGAACGGTCGGACTCGGGGGCATCAAGCTCTATTTGAGCTCGCGCACTGGTCCGTGCTATGGCTTAGTTCACTCCACCTCTAGGCAACAGCGTAAAGACTTCGACGCGACTCCTCAACCCACCCCAAGTTCCCCCCGAGTCCCCCATTGACAAAACCAACCGCTCCTGCCCTTCATCCTCTTCGTCAGGTACTCGTCCTCAGGCGTCGTCACCGTTTCTTGGACTCTGTTCTCCAGTGCCGCCTTAATTTGCTACCATTTTTTAACCGCCGCCCTGCGTTTGGACACTGCTGCGCCGCCCTTCTTATACCCTCACTCTCCAAACCTTCATACCATTCTCCTTTCAGCGCCCGTCTTGTTGCCTGCCGGCCTCAGTCCTAGAGCTTGTATTCTCATCTCATCTCACCTCGTTCCACTTCCTCAACTCTCTTCGCCTCCACTATCAACCTTCGATGAGGTCTTGATCAACTGGCCTGCTGAAGAATCTTTGCATTCATTCGGGCCTGATTGAGTCGTCCACTTCAGCAGCAGGTCACAGCCTCTCTTTCATCCCATCCTCTCGCCCACTTTTTCCCGGAAGGCTGTGTTTGAGCATTCGGGTCCAAATCCCGACTCCCGCCCTTAGCTCTCGTCCGATTAACACGCTTGAACTATCAGTCTCAATCCGGCCTATTTTGTGAGTCATAAACAGGGAAACGCCAGAAGCGTTGCAAACTCAGCTAATTGTTCCACCATTTGCAGCGATAGTACCCCCGGACCAGTCAGAACCAACATGTCCTCCACCCAGACTCATCCCCGTCGTCGCGCTCTTAAGGCCACGAGTCCCCAAATGACTCCCCTCAGCACTCATAACATGTCCCTTCGCAAGAGCGGCACATTCTCTTCCCCTACCAACATCTCATCGGAACTATGTGGCCTTGACAACCGTCACTTCATGCCCAAGCGTTCCCACACCGACAATCTTGAAGAGCTGCTCAATGACGCCGGCGTACGTCGTGTAGCAAACATACTTGAGCGCTTCGACAAGACGCTGGCCGGTCACTCATCATCGGCCTTGGGTGCCAGTATTCTGCATGATCCCGAAGTGCTCCCTCTCCCAAGCTTCATGCTCCACCACACCACCCTGAACGCCGATCCTATGGACGTAGACACCAAGTCTGTTTCGGTTGAACGTAGCCCCCACCAGCACGCTTCCGACAGCGGTCTTGGCTCAAGTGTCAGCGGCTCCAAATACGGTATGACTCCATTCACCCTTCACTCATGCAAGCCTCAGTCCACTGATGTACATAAAGGCGACCATGGTGCCCCTCGCTCGGGCACTCGTGGTTCCATCTCTACCTCCGTTACCAGCACCCATTCTGCCATTACCAGATCCTTCTCGGCATTGGGTTCCACGGAGGAGAAGCACACGCTAGGTGAATATGCGTGCAAGCAAATTCACGACCACATCATCAAACCAATCCTTGCAGAGGATACACTGAAGGACTTCCACCCTCTCATCCAGGACGTTCCACGACGGATTGGAGATAAGAACATTTCCAATTTGCGTGATCTTGAGAAGACACTGATATTCTTGGCTCCGGTGAGTGAAACTGTTTATGATTCTGAAGGTGCAATTGCTCATTGCATTCTTCGCTGCGTAAAGGAGTTCTCGGCAACACCAGCCTCGTACCTCCGCTTCTGCGAGCGATCGATTCAACTGCTTCACGCAACTGTCGACTGCCTTTCGGAACAAGATCAACGCCTACCGACTGACCGCCCTTACACTAACAACTACTTTCTTGATCTTGTTGAACAGATTCGGCGGTACGCAGCAATTATGGCCGCTACACGACAAAAAGAAGCCAACGGAGAAGAATTGGACGAGATGGATTATTCACCGTACGATCCACTTCCCCAATATCAGTTGCCAAGCTCACATCATTACAGGGGCGAGAAGATAACATTGCGAGGCGGTCTCAGCCATAACGGCCGCCCAGCCGAACTAGTTCGTGAGAAGGACGGCAAGGTCATTCCCATTGTGGAGGGGAGCCCTTCAGATGAGGCCTATGGCCCATCTTCATCTGCCAAGAGGACCTTGTCCGAAGAAGATGCTGATGATGATGGTGTCAGACGTTCAATGGCACGACGGAGAAAGTCAGAGAAGCCTGGGGATGTTTTGCACGTGTGCCGCGATTGCAAGAAAGAGTTCAAGCGGCCTTGTGACCTGACGAAACACGAGAAGACGCACTCTCGTCCATGGAAGTGCACTGAAGAGAAATGCAAGTACTACGACTTGGGTTGGCCAACCGAGAAAGAACGTGACAGGCATGTCAACGACAAGCACTCCGCTGCTCCACCGCAGTACAAGTGTCTGTATCCTCCTTGCACGTATGCTTCCAAGCGGGAGTCTAACTGCAAGCAACACATGGAAAAAGCACACGGTTGGGAATATGTTCGGTCCAAGAGCAATGGTCGGAAGAAAGCAACCTCAGGGAGCGAGCGCAGCCCTGAAACCCCACTTACCCCTTACGTCAACACGCCGGTGTCTGCCCTGGCTACTCCGATGACTCCATTCGCACCGTCTCCTTCCTTGCCGCAATACCCAGACTTCGAGTTCGGTGGCTATGGCTATACTCCTGCCATGAGCATCGGAGACTTCCAAGAAGACTATCGCAGAGATTCAGTAACCACGGCTGGTTCAGTAATGACATATTCTTCCAGTCATTCTCCAAATGAACCCACTTCCTTCGAGGATGCCGTAACTCCTGAGGAGCCCATGATCAACCACAATGATGTCTTTAGCAACAGCCTCAACCCGACCTTCAATGCTACCAATATCCAGCAACCGACACCTGCCATGAGTGTTGGCTTTGATGCATTTGATTTCACTCGCCCTTTCCCAGTTAATACCAATGTTAGCAACGTCGCTGCCGTTCCTCACCTTTCTCCTGGTGCTCAAGCGGATGTCACTCTCTTCTCGCCGCACCTGGGCACAATGCAGATTGATGAAGGCTTTGAGGACGGCCTTGGTACATACGGCCGGCCCACTACTGACTTTACCTTGTTTGACTCAAACTCAAACGCGGGAACAATGTCTGCCACCGGCGTTGATTGGTTTCCGGATTTGACACAATGTGGCGGTCAATTCGAGCCTTTCTACAATGAACAAAACTTTGATGATATGATGGGTGGCTTTGAGCATCACTAGTAAAGTTGCTACTGGCATGTTTTCATCTATACGCGCCGCGACATACACGCGTTCCTGATTTTGTTGTTCGTTGTCTTTTTATTTCTTTCCTCCACCCTATACGTTGTGTTGAGGATTTACAAATATTTGCATCTTGTTTAGCATTTAGCGTTTTTATTGTGCCATTATGTGATGGCTCAGATGACGCAGTAATGGGGCACTTTGATGGATGGATTATGGGTATGATGATTGAGACTATGGGTCTGATTGATTAGGATATGAAAGCCTTTTGGACGTTTTTGACATTGGTCGGGAGCGGCACGCATTCATCAGAAAACCCAAAAACATGTTTTCCTCCATGTTTTTTTGCGTTTGGCGCTGGTACTCCAACCCATCTCTTTTCTATCCTAGGGGAGGCTAGTTGAGGATGAAGAAGAATGTAAACTAGAATATCACCCTTCGAGAGCCTGGGCAATAAAACGTCACTCAAATCTTCAATATACACTTTTTTCGCAATGTGAACTTAGGTGGAAGGCCCTCGTTCGTGCCATTATCCCTTGCACTGATGACTGCCAATAATAAGTGGCCCGTGCGAGAAATTCTAGGTACTCTACATCACGCCCGCGCACGTTTAATACTTCTCCAACATTTCCCTTCAAGCAGGCCTTTTAATTGGTGCGCACGGGCCACAATTTATTGGACGCAGTTATCAGTGCAAGGGATAATCTTTTTGATCAATACTTGCTATTGATATTCTAGGATCCCCGTTGTGGTCAAGTCCAGCAATTATCTGGGCGTCCGCGGCTTGACTCCCCAATCACATGAACAACTGACTCTCGTTGCCTCCTCTGCTTCGCCCGATTAAGGCTATCTGCACCCGCAAGGACCGAGTTGCGGCCAATGAATTGCTCAATCAATAGATGATCTTGACAACATTTCCATGGTTGAGTTCCACCTAGGCCTGCGTTTGAGTGGATGAAATTGTCTACAATGACATTCATCCCTGCAGCCCCCCGTAGTCAATGAGTAGAGTTTGTCTAAATAAAGTATGCCGTTCTTGGCTTTGCATTACCATCCAATTGCACACTCAAGTGTTTCAATTATTGCTTTGCAAGGAAAAGGTCTTTGTAAAAGACGCATCAAAATATACAAGGAGTGCGATCTTGAGCGTGCACATCTAACTATATGCTCATCAATATACTTTTTCAATTCATCCCCAGCACCATCATGAGCGACGCCGACCTCCGCCGTCAGAAGACACGTAGTATATCCTTCTCTCTCGCTCGCGGTATTTCACTGCACCCCACGCGCTCCGGCCCTCAAGACTAAAGCCCAGCCGACAAAACGGCTGACTCAACCCAGCAAACCGAACTCCAAATCAGCCAGCTGCGTTGGTCGCTGGTCTCGTCGCCTCACCCTTGGCTCCGTGAGTACAGAAATAGCTGCTCAACTGCATGGCTGCCTTCGCGAAATCGAGGGTGCTTCGTCGTCTCCGAGCACCGCATCGCCGTCAACCCCACCTTGGCCTGCGCGCGAGGATGTCGAGAGAGAAGGTGGCTTCCTGATGATATTTCCGGACGAGAGTTTCTTCAACTCCAGAGATGAATATGAGGAGTACCGCGGTCAGCATGTGGAGTATAGGGAGTTGGGGCGAGGGGAGTGTGCTGGATGAAGTTTAGGGCGGGGCCTGGAGGAGGCAGGGGAATAGTTTTGTGGAAGGTTTGAAGTTAGTGGGCAGTTGGGTAAGGAGGGTGGGTTTGGGGAAGAGAAAAGGTCAATAAAAGTGGAGAGCGTTGGAAGACAGTTTTTTGGTGATGTCTTGATGACTTTTATTAGCATCTAGTAACACGCCTTGACAAGAATGAAGCACATGGGATGCATTCATTTGGCGTTAGGTAGAATAAGCACTTCAGACAAGTTTTTGGAGGCCTTCGGAGAAAACGTTAGCAGAAATTGAACACTCCACCATTAAAACGGTGGTGGAGACAGAACACGAGCTTTACAAATTAAAAGCTTAAGACTAGCTCCTGCGAGACGAAATAGAGGGGTTTCTTTAACGCCTTTTGGATGCACTTATGGCTGGCGGTTAGTTTTGGAAAATATATTAATTAGAGAGCTGATTAAGGCGATTCTAACATAGGTATTTACAGGATAATACACGTGGCGGTTGCTTACATTAATTTCATTAAAGTTAATGGTTTGCCTCATATAAACAGAGCGGTTCAGCTTCCAAAAGCTTACCAAAGTGGCTCAGACCAAGAAACAGATGGATCAATCGAATAGGTTAGCTTGCGGATATTCATCGGTTTCTTAGTCTGAGCATGAGTCAAATCGCCGCTGCCACAAAGTGAAGTCATGTGAATCTCATCTGCCTAATTAGGCTACAACCCTCGCTTAACTCCTTGCTGCTGCCTAGACTCAGCCACCTTAATAAACCGCGAATTCTATTCGATTAAAGCACCAATCCTCCTTCACTATGCCACACCCAATACGAAACGAAGATTCATTCGACTCCGCCATTTCAATGTCCTCAGCTTCTCCTATTAGGGGCGATACGCCGACAGAGCCGCCTTATGTCATTTCAGGCTCGACCTATACTGTCGTTAGCGGCACAACACCAGATGAACGGCCGCCTTACTCCCAAGAAGATTCTGGCTATCCAGCGACTAGATACATATCCATCATTGAGAAAGATCATCGTTTGGTGGCTATCTGGAGCTCTACCCTTGAGGATAAGGTGATGGGAATAGTTAGGTTGAATAATGACTGGCGCACGGTGAACGTTCTCCGCAGGGGCTGGTCGAGGGTGGGTAATCCACCAGTGATTTTTATCACCGTTGCGAAAGAAGCATCGAGTCCGGAGTGGCGGTCTGCAGCCGTGGAGATCTATAAGCTCTGTGTGAGGTAAGTCTGGACTTCCATACACTTTATCTGGATTCACCACTGACATCTGTTGTTTGCGACAGTGAGAATTGTTCAGAAGTCCAGGTGCATGTAGAGGTGGCGGAAACATTCCGAGGCTCTGAGCTTCAGAGAGCGTACCCGCTTCAGAGACCGTACAGCAGTCAACCAGCGTTAGGAAGCAGCATCGGTTTAAACGACGATAGTGGAACGTTTGGTGGCTATCTGGAGCTTCGCAAAAAAGGGCAGTCAAAGGTGGTCGGTTTCACTTGTCACCACGTCCTGCTCCCCCCGCCTTGTGATGGATCTAGGCCGTTAGGTAAGTTTGAGCTTCTTATACTGTATATGTCAAACTAAATAATTTATTGGCATCTTCAAAACCGGTCTATTTCCCGCTTCCGGCCACCTCATAATGGTTCACCAACCAAGTGATGTTGATCACAAAGATTCCGAAACAGAAGCCCAGGAGTACATTAGCGAAACGGAAGAATGGATAACTAACGCTGAAGCTGCCGCAGAAGCAGGGTTAGTTAGTAGTACAACGCTTAAAGCGTTGCCGATACAAAAGGCTAAGTTGGTAGAACAAAAAGCCGTCGCAGATGAGGTACGAACCTTTAGCAGGCAATTTGGGAAAGTCTTCGCAACGTCAGGATATCGTCGAGCCTCTCGTGGGTGCTGTCTTGACTGGGGCCTTATCGAGGTAGATATAAAGCGGATAGGGCAGAATAAGGTACGATACCTTTATAGAAATTAACGTTAACTTATAGCTAAAGGCTAATATTGCGTGAACTAAAGCTACAGAGCATTCCACAAGGCGTTATGTTCTCGTCTATCTCGGAAACGACGAAAATGAAACTAGGAGATAGAGGCATAAAGTTCGGACGAACGACCGGCTATACTACCGGCACCTTCAACACTATACGGTCGCATTGTATGCTACCTAACACCGATGGCGAGTCGGTAGAATGGTGTTTTCTGGGGAGTAAATACGATTTCTCCCGTAAAGGGGATTCTGGTTCGTTTGTATTATCTAAACACTGCGAATTAGGTGGTGTTGTCATCGGCGGTACTATGGACAATTACAATTACCTTGCATACGTCACTCCTATCAGCGAAGTCTTTCAAGACATTGAACAGCGCTTGGGTTACACTGTTCACCTGCCAGAAGTTGATGAGTCTTAGGTACCTTAGCGTTGTCCGCGGAGGAGTTGAAATCCTGTTCTAAAACTCTATAAAAGTGTTTTAATGGCCGTAAGATGTAAAGTCACAGCTTTTTTATAATGCATTTTATAGTAATTATCTATAAGGATGTACTTCTAGACACCTTCTTATCCACTTAATAACTATTTAAAAAGAAAAGGCTATTGCAGTTAATGCCTCTGTTACGAAACTCACCTGTAACACCCCTTTTCCACCGCTTTCCACCTACCCTACCGTTTTCTACCATATTCTGCCTCCCCTACTACTGGAAGTTAAAGTTGCCTGCTAGCAACTCTGCTAGCAACTTCAATTATAAGGACTATTCTTGGAAGGCTTCCTAAACATTGCCTTATATATTATCTAATTGGCTTACTTAATTACTACTCTTTCCACCTTTTTCATTTTTTATATAATTTTTTAAATTTTTTATCTACTATTATAAATTAATATCTTTAATAGCTATTTAAATATATTTATTATATACTCTACATACAAATTCGTTCCTAACCTAGGATTTCCGGTCGAGTTCTGAGAATTTTGCGCAAAAAAGGGCGGTATTTTGTCCCCGGACATAGCAAACCCTAAAAACTAGACTAAACCCTTAAGAGGTACGCTGAATTTTTAAGAGGTAGTGCCTTCGTCTAAAAGCCTTATCGCCAGAGGTATCGGAGGTCTGGGTTAAGCTTGGCTTCGGGTTACGCACGGTCCCCCCCAATATCGTCTAAATATTCCTCAGACTTTGAAAATGTCAAACTTTTATTAAATTGATATGATATTATTACATATGATTTTTAATTTTAGCTTTAACCCACTTTTCAAAACCACCGTAGACGATAATCTCTTGCACGTTAGGAGGCAACTCGCCGACTTTCTACTCCCAAGTAGAGCCGTCTGCCTCTTTAATGACAACCTTAGAGCGGCGGACGTCCCAGAGAAACTTCCAACCAGTGCGACGGGTCAGGCGCCTCTCAGCCTCGTCCTTGTAAGCTTCGCGCAGACGTCGTACAAGACGGGGCACTTCAAGACCCAAGAGGGCATTGTTGATACTGTTACGGCTGAAGATGTTACCGAAACTACCGGCAACGACGAGAGGAATCTGCTTGGCTAGGATAGCAGTGGCAGCCTGCTCACGTGAGGAGCCACAACCAAAGTTATGGCCAGTAACGAGAATATCACCAGCCTTGGCGATCGTGCGGAACTTTGGGTCATAGTTCTCCATGCACACCCCGGCCATTTTTTCCTTACCAATGTGATCCTGGTAGGTGTACTTGCCTACTAGATAATCAGTATAGAGTTTGAATTCCGGGAAGAGGAAGGGGTTTCACTTACCAGCGTAGATGCCATCGGTGTTAATATTATCACCATCACAGAAAACAATCTCACCTTCAATCCTCTCGGGGAAGCCAGGGAGAATGTTGGTTAAGGTTTCATCTTCAGCGGTAGTGGGGCTGGACGGCTGCTTGCCAGTGCCCTCAGCAGTGGCAATCATGCTCTCAACGTCACCAATGACCTTGTTGAGAGCATCCTCGATGGACAGAGCCTTGTCAGTGATATGATCACCGCTTCCTTCGCCGATAATAACCTTCTCAACACCTTCGGGCTTCTGGTACCAGCCAGGACCAGCAATCTTACCCTGAAGAGCACTTGCGGCAACTACTTCAGGGCTGGCGAGGTAGGCCTTGGAGGACCTGGCACCCATACGACCGTGAAGTTTCGGTTACTAGCACTTATACCAACTTCACCGGGCTCAAGAAGACCGAGACAAGACCAATACAGGGGCCGCAGCCCGCGGGTAGGGGCTGGGCACCTGAGTCAAGCAGGACCTGCCAGTCACCGGCCTCCTCAGCAATTTGTTGCTCGGGAATGGAGGCCGCAGCAATATAGAAGTTGACACTAGGGTGAATTTTAGCAGGCTTGTTATCCTCGGCAGCCTCGCGGAAGACACGAGCGGCGGCAGCAATATCAGAAGCTCGCGAGTTGGTGCAGGAGACGAGGTAGGCTTTGTCCAGACGGATATTCCTAGCCTCGAGGCTCTTTAGAGGGGTAGCGACTTTGACAGAGTTGGGACCCGCGACGAACGGGGAAAGAGTGGACAGGTTGAGGTAGAGCTCCTTGGCATACGCAGCACCAGGGTCAGCGACTAGCTGGTTCTCTACAATCTCGTCAATTCGCTTGTGGTTGATGCGGTTCTTGGAGGGACTATCGAACATGGCCGCGGTGGTGGCCTTGGCGCGGTACCAGGAGATGAGCATCTCATCAACGGGGAATAGTCCTACGTCATATATTAGTGTTTGTATATGTGTTTATATATCAATGTTCTACCACTCAAGGCACCCCACTCAGTCGTCATGTTGGCAATGGTCAAACGGTCGTCAATGGGGATGCTTCCCATAGTCTCTTCGGACCCGGTAAATTCGATAGCATGGTTGAGAACCTCGTCCTGGTTAAAGAGACCGCAGAGGGCGACAATTACATCCTTACCAGTGACACCAGAGGGGAGAATACCAGTGAAAGTGATTTTGGCAACAGGGGGGGCTTGAAACCAGGTACGGCCAGTGGCCCAGATACTAGCTGCGTCGGTTCGTACAACAGGGGTTCCCTAGAGACCGAATTAGTATTCGGGAGCAGGAATGCTTCGATAGATGCAACTTAAAAGACTAGACACACCCCCGTACATGTTCGAGTGGCTATCACTCGCGACGGTGAGTGTTGCTGGCCAGGCGTATCCTATCGACCCGTCAACAAGTCACCCGTCAATCGTGAGTGTGGATGAAATCTTCACCTTCCTCGATCATGATCTGATGGCCGATACCCCTGCCAGCGGGGTAAAAATCCACGCCGTGCTTGCCGGCAAACTCTTCAATCTGGCGGTACTTCCTTAGGTTGGCCTCAGACTTGTTCTGGACATCGTGGTCGAGAGTCATGACGACCTGGCGATTGTCGAGGATCTTGGAGGCGCCAATATCCATGAATTTCAAAGCCACTGGCCAACTGTTGTCATGCGTCATGCAATGGTGAGGGGCAAGTGTAACATAGTCGCCGGCCTTGACCATTTTACCAGGGCCGAGGCCGACAGAGTATCGCTGGACGATCTTTTCGGTAAGGGTCTGGGGATTGGTCGGGGTGGCGGGCTTCTGAGAGGAGAGGGGAGCGGTGGCATTGAGGGTGCTCTCAAGCTGCGAGGGGAAGGTGTGTTGCCATCGTGGATGGGTGGAGGTGTAGGCGCGGGACTGGGACGCAACTAGGGAAAGCGATCGAGAGCGGGTAATGAGGGTCTGAGAGTGTAGCCGCACGACGGTGACGGTATTGAGAGCAATGGGCCTCCACTAAGGACATGTGAGTGGTGTTTCTTGGAGGTTAGAAGGGAGAACACGGCGACGGCCGCTTCTTTCCTATAAGAGCCGATCAATTGCTGGTACAGGAACATACAGCCATGATGGATAGTTTAAAGCCGAAATTTGGCGTGGGCCATGCCAGAAGAATCTATTTTGGAGTGGGAGGACGAGTCCATGGTGGATGTCGAGGCTAGAAAACAGGTGAAGGCATAGGAATTTTCGCACTGTCACGTGATCCTCACAGGATTCTGATCATTATCGGTAACGTAATCAACAGGTCAGCTGATCACACGGTTGTTATTAGAACTATCTTGTCTCAGCATGCTCAGACCACAATGGGAGGCCGGATAAATCTGGCCCGATGGCACTAAACCAGTTTAGGCCATCTGTCCCGTTATGGTCTGAGACACTTTGGCCGACGTTTGTAACTGATAATAACGTCCTATAAAATGTGGCCCGTGCGCACCAATCATATATGGGCGGTAAGTCGTTCTGCCACATCACCAGGGCTCTCAAATGGCGCGAGAAAGTTGATGTCAGACCTGCGGAGGATAGGCCGGATAGGCCTCTCGGATAATAGACCTATCAGCTGATAGTATCCGGAGACTATCCGGATAGTCTCCGGATAGTCTTGGCAAAAACCCCTAATATACTTACACTTGT
>Ga0307515_10001681_pt1 | contig 49298 bp, 42 predicted proteins | sample 17_EM_MG_FD_194513 | JGI IMG/M metagenome (GOLD analysis project Ga0307515, IMG submission 194513) | Populus trichocarpa ectomycorrhiza microbial communities from riparian zone in the Pacific Northwest, United States - 17_EM | ecosystem: Host-associated > Plants > Roots > Unclassified | place... | reverse complement strand
GAGAGAAAGAAGCTAAAGTAGAGTATAAAAGAACGCTAGGAAACTATCTACTATAATATAATACTAGCTAGACTAACGCTAGAGAGGTATATAGGAGTTAAAGGTATAAAGGCTAACTAAGGCAAAAGGAACCTAAGCTGTAGCATAGTTAACGCTATAGGGGGTAAATACTCTAGGGCTCCGAGAAGGCCTAATAAAGGTAAAAAAATATAATAGTAACACTCTTAAAATAGGAATAATAGGACTAAAAGACTAGCTTTACTAGGTAGGTGTCCTAGTAGATAGCCTAAGATATAAATATAGCTGGCTAAGATAGACACTAAAATATATAATACTATTATGCCCCTTATATACTAACTAAGAAGTAATACTCTTAGTAGCTGGTATAGAGAACTATAAGACACTACTCTTAATATAAAAAGGCCTTAAGGTAATTACCTAGTGGCTTATTAGCTAAAATATACTAAACCAGTTCCGGGTTATAAAGGAAATAGTAATAAAGGGTGGGAGGGTAAGCAACGGGCGCCCCCTAATAACTCTATAGTAGTAGAGTAAAGTTTACAATATTAGCGCGTCTGTAGGCTCATTACGGCAGCAGTAGTTCCTAAAAAGGTTAAAAATTAAGGTAGTAGAAGTACTATAGGCGACTCATAGGCGCCTTATAGGCGCCTTATAGGCGAGTCCTAAAAGGCAGGGAGATAGATTATAAGGTTTTCTTAAATAGAGTTTTCTCCCTATATATATATAAGGAGTAGTCCGTATAGGCCTAATAGGGATCTAAATCAGACGTTAAGCAATAAATTATTATTATTATTAATTACGTCCTAAACTTTAGCCTTAAGTCCCTACTTATACTATACTATAAGCGCCTTATTATTCTACTTAACTTATATAGCTAATATCTAGAACTGCGTTATATATTTAATTGCTATGGTTTATTATATAATATTTTAGGGTTTTCTTTCCGCCGTAGTTACTGCCTTTAGGTCTCTAAATATTTATATAAGTCGCTCCGTAAACCCTTCCTAGCTTAAGAACATAAACTATACCTCCTAGTTAGTAGTCGTTATTTCATTTACTTATATTTCTATAAGGTAAAACTTAAACTATTTAAGTGCTCTTCCTAATAGGAATAGTCCCGCATACGCTATTTAATCCATAGGTATTAGCAGCTTTGCTCCTTCTTATATAACCTTAAAGTATATTTATATAAGAAATCCTTTAAGCTTTAATCTTTCTCTTAAGTACCTCTTAATTAATAGTAACTTAATCTTTACTACTCCTATCCCATTAATTCTATTTTCTAATATTGCATTATTTTCCATTAATTAGTTAACTATTTCTTATAATTATCCAACCGTTATAGGTTGCTATAAGTTAGTATCTACTATACTAGTGTCGCCTCCTAACCTTAAAGTAGTTGCCGCCGTCAATAGCGTTATAGTGGCTGCTTTTAGTAGTATATTATTCGACTTTCTGTATTTAATACCGTAACTAGGTAGTAATTATATAACGGAACCTTATAGTAAGTACTACAATAGGCTTGTTAATAGGCTAGGTATATAGGTAATGTAAATTAAAGTTAATAACGTAATAATAACTAGTGGAGTGGTTGCCTAATAGATTAACTCTAATTATATTCTAAGAATTACTATAAGGAAGGAACTATCTAGGTAGGGACTAAGGGTCCTTAAATATATAACCGTACTCCTATAAAATCCTTCTTATACGTAATATACGTCTTATACATAAGATACGTAAGTTCCTTCCGTTCCTCTTATTTAATACATAGCATATTATATAACCTTAGTTACTATTCCTTGTTATATAGTTCTATCAACTCTATCCTAGACCATATCTAGGTTAACCAACTAACTTCTTCCAACTCCTCTCCTAGTAGTTATAACATTGTACTTAAAGCGTCCGTAATATCTAGTAGAACTTAGCAGGATTTAATAAAACTTAGTAGAATATAGCAGAATATAGCAGACTGTCGTCAGATTGCCGCAAATTGCCGTCTTATGGTTAGTCTTTAGTTGCTAAGTCGGTGGAAATAGGTGGACGTGTATAAGGTGTCACGGGGGTATCCCGTAACACGCTTCTATAAAAAGTAGCTTAACGATTTAAGCAACTTACTATAGATATTATATATAAGGAGGCTTAAATATATAGCTTATAATCGCAGCTTAAGGACCTTAAGGGTCTAAAAAAATATAAGTAGGTAGCTATAGATTAAAATATAATGTTAGGTAAAACCTAAGTAGATAGTTATATAGCCGCAAGGTACGGGCGACCCTAGGGCAACCTAGGGGTGACTCGCCTGTAAGGTACGTGCTCTGCATATACCTAGGGAAAACCCTTTCTACCTCGCATACAGACTCCTCTTTTTCCCTTAAGGATTCGTCTCTGTCTATATAATATACCTATTATTCTATCATTAAACTCCCTATTCACATTCTTACCTTATATTTAAATTCTTACTAATCCCCTTAGGAGGATAGCCGGTTTAATTTTTCTATAATACCTCCGAAAAGAAAACCAACGCCTATACCTAACGGTAATACGCTGGCGATATAATTATAGAACGCCTTAAGATCTAGTGTAGATAAAACCGCTAGAAGTATACCAGTATTATTTAAGCCATTTTCTAAATCTTAAAATGATTAAATATCTATAAACACTAAAGACTAGTTTAACTTATATACCTAGGCTTAATAGGAGCTTAGTAAAGTTACTAGCGTCCTACCTAATACCGCTAGTATAAAGGAGCTAGATAAGCTGGCTAAGAAAATAGCCAACTTATAGAGCATTATTGATTTAATAAAGCCCTCCTGTTGCCTCTTTAGTAAAGAGTATAAGTTATATACCAAACGTATATACCGAACAAATCTTAACGCCCTAGTTAAGAAGTTACTACCTAATATTAGTAGTACTACTTAACAGCATTTTAACTAGTAGATCGCCGTAGTTAAGAACTAATTTAAGATTAATAACACTAACTATAACTATAAGCGACGTACGCGCTAGGCTATTAAAGGTCTTATAAAAGAGAAGATAATTGCCTAACTAGTCTATTACTAGTTAGGTACTAAGGATAAAGGTCCTTTATTATAGAATGAATTTAAGACTATAGTTTAAGACCAGATTAGGAACCCTATAGTAAGACGCTTTAATAACACTATAATGTACTATACGGTTATTATAAAGGAGAATTAGAGGTTTAATGTCTTCCTAGCCCGTATATATAGCTTAAAGGATCTCTTCTTATATACCCCTTTTGTTAATCCTAAATAATAGGTAGACTTTTAGTTCTTATATCTCCCAGCCTACCTATAAATAAAGCTCTTCCGCTAGAACTTTACCTAATAGATAAAAACCGCTAAAGACCTCTTTAACAAAATCCGCTATATAGAGTAATTATTTAATACTATAAAGCTTGCGGAAGATCGCGTAAGTAGTAGTAGTAAATTATCGCGTATAAAGCGCGGTCGTAGTATAGGCTTTATAGAGTTAGGCTTAGGGAACAGAACCTAAAAAGGGCAACGCTTTTTTAAGTAAACTCCTAGGGAGACTACTTAAAAGCCAGATAGCTTAGGGGACCCCCTAGACGCTAGTGCTACGTAGGCAAGTTAAAGAACTATAGGCGGCTATTATAAGGAATACTAGAAGCAGACTAATAAAGAGAAGTTAGCTTGGGCTTTAGAAAACCCAAAGCCCTAGTAGTATATTTCTTTTAACTATAACTAGGGCCTAATATAGAGGGAGAGAAGAAACGTATTATAGTATATATTATAATAAATACGCTCTAGGGCAAAGTCTGCCTATATACTTTATATAATAATAGGTGCTAAATTAACCTTATTAATTAAGATATTGTCTATAGGTTTAACCTACCTATACGCTACGCGCTACGTTTACGTAAACCTATTATATATTTCCTTAATAGCAACCAGATAATAATCTAGGATGCTTATAATCTAATAGTTACTACTAGCGACTTCTAGGATACCTCTTATACTATTAGCCCGTAGACCTTTTAGGGCGGCTTATTTAATAGTTATAATATAGTTTTTAGATAGAATTAGCTCGCTAAAGTAGATCTATTAATTATCTTTTATTCTAAACAGTTTATCTAAGGTACTTTAGACCCTAAACGCCTCTAGATAATTACCCTTAACACTTTCCTAATAGACATTAAGGCTAGCAAAATAGTCTATTCGCTATGGCTAGAAAACTCCTTCTTTACGCCAGTTATAAATATAATAGAGGACTTATTATTACTAGTAGCGAGTACCCGTGTAGACCCTTTAGATATAGAAATACCGGTTATAAATATAGTAAAGGACCTACTATTACTAGCAGCGAGTACCTATAGAGACCCTCTAGTACTAGCGTAGATTACCCATATATAAGAGGGAAGTAATTAAAACCCTAAAACTATTAAGTATACTATAGTAGAGCTGTATATACTCTCTATATAAGTATACCTACAAAACGCATATTAGCTGCACCCTTCTCTTTACTAGCTCCTAAAAGCATACTACTATATAATAGTTGCTTCGACCTCTATGGCCCCTAGCCTACTAGATATATATAAGGAGGAAATTAATATCTTCTTTAATAAGCTAGCAAGCATACTACCGCAGAACTCTAAGTATAACCATACGATCGACTTAAAAAAAGGCAAAACACCACTATAAATGCCCCTCTATAACCTCTTATAGAAAAAGTTATAAATCTTATAAGAGTACCTAGATAGTACTTTTAAAAGGGGCTAAATTAGGCCTAGTAAGTCGCCTACTAGAGCGCCTATTCTCTTTATACCGAAAGTAGATAGTATAATACGGCTATATATTAACTACAGACGCCTAAATAAGATTACGATTAAAAATCGGTACCCCCTATTACTAGTTAGCGAGCTCTTTAATAGGCTTAGCTATATAAAGATCTTTATAAAGCTAGATCTTTATAATGCGTACTATAGGATTTATATTAAAAAGGGAGATAAATAAAAGACTATATTTAAGACACGCTATAGTTACTTTAAGTACTTAGTAATACCCTTTAGTTTTACTAACGCCCCTATAACTTTCTAAAGCTATATTTATAAAGCTCTAGAAACCCTAGTAGATACTATCTATATAGTTTACCTAGATAATATTCTTATTTACTTAAATAATAAGGACAAGCACATTATGCACGTTAAGTAGGTACTATAACAGCTCTACGCTTAGGGCCTATATGTCAAACTATTAAAATATATCTTTTATACTAAGAACGTTAAGTTCCTAGGCTTTATTATTACCCCTAGAGGTATTATAATAGACCCTAACCGCGTAAAAGCTATTAAGGAATGGCCTAAGCCTAAGTTCTATAGGGATATCTAAGTCTTCCTTAGCTTTACTAACTTCTATAGGCAATTTATCTAGAACTACTCGGATACTGTATACCCCCTATATATATATCTTGTATAGGCATATTATAACCTAATATTAGATAGGGAGAAGAAGAAGAAGCGTAAGTTAAAAGGGCCTACTAAATAGTACTAACCTTAGTCCTAACCTAATAACGCGTAGTAGGCGTTCCGTAAGCTACGCGCTGCGTTTATATAGGCTCCTCTACTTTACTACTTTAACCCTAATCTACCCCTAATAGTAATTACTAACGCTTTTAACTATACCTATAGCGGTATACTTCTGCAGCCTTTAGGGTAGGAAGATTAACTCCACTAGTACCTAATCGCTTATTACAGTTAGAAGCTTACTAGCCTAAAAGTATAGTATAATACGTATAAAAAAAACTACTCGCTATAGTATAATACTTTAAAACATAGCGCTATTACCTTAAATACGCCGCATATATAACGCGCGTGCTCTACAATCATAATAATCTTAGGTACTTTATAATTACTAAGAGCTTATCCGCTTACTAGGCCTGGTATACTAAAGAACTAGCTAAGTTTAATTTTAAGATTAAATATAAGCTAGGTAAGATAAATTCTGCTAATATACTATCCTAGTACCTGGATTATGCTAAAGGCTTTAAAGATAGTAGTAAGAGGATAATCCTTAATACTATACTACCTACATTATAGCAAAAGTTGTAGGTTATAGGCCTTATGGGCAGCCCTAGTACTACTATATTAAACTAGTAAGTAGCATGCGTGTAGTATATAAGCGACTCTTATAAACTTAGCGCTAGCGGACTAGAGCGTCCTACTATTTTCTCTAAGACCACTTTAACTAACCTAATAGCGCTTAACCCTAGGGAAGACCCCTTAGCCTAGGTTATAGTCCCCTATAATAACCTAATAAGTTACTTATATATTATATATTACTTCTCTAGCACTAACTTTACGTAAAGTCTTGTGCTATAGCAAGAGGTAGTAATAGCTGCTTTAGCCGAAACAGTATTTATAGAATACCCCCCTAAGTTACTAGTTAATTTTATTCACAAAATATAAAAAAGGGACGCCTTTACACACTCTATATATAATTAGTTAACCTAAAAATAAGTTTCTACCGGTAATAAAGACTACACCTTTAATAATTAAAAACTTCTAAGATAAAATAATAAAATCTAAGTGCTAAATTATATATTACTATAATAGGAGATCCTTAAGCAGAATTATAACAATCCTATAGGCGGCTACTATAGTTTTAACTATACCTTTAAGGTAATCGCGTAAAAGTACGCTTAAAATAGCCTTACCTAAAACCTCTATAAATACCTAAATAATTATAATACCTACTAACACTCTAAATCGCGCCGCTATAAACCCTATAGTAAGCTATAGCCTCTTTAGGCCCCTACCTAAGCCTAGTAGTATTATTTACTTAACTTTATTACGGATTTTTTAAAGTCTAAGACTCCTAATAGCGTAGAGTATAACTCTGTTCTTATCCTTATAGACCGTTTTATAAAGCTAGTACGCTACTATTTAGTATATAAAATAATTAATACTACATAACTCGCAGAACTCTTATTTAAAGTCTTTATATAAATAGGACCTTTAGATAATATTATCTCTAATAGGGGTAGTATATTTATAAGCGAGTACTAAAGCACTATATACTACTATCTCCGCGTTTAACGTAAACTTAGTACTATATTCTACCTATAGATAGATAGTTAAATAAAGCGTTAGAACTAGGAGCTTAAGGTATACTTACGCATATTTACAAACTAGGAATAGTCTAATTAGGCCTCCCTACTTAAAGAAGTAGCTTTTGCCTATAACTCTAAGGTCTATACTATAATAAAGCATTCCCCTATTAAGCTTGCCTATAGCTAGCTACTAAACGTCCTAGATAGAGTCCTAAACGGCATTTAAGACGCCTAGTAAGATAGGGAGGGGTCTAAGTTAATAAATGTTGAACTTATAAAAACGTATCTATAACGCCTACGCCTTACACATAAGGCAGCGGCGGCGTCGATAATGTACGCCTAACAGCTTTAGGTAAAATACTACAATCGTCACCATCTGGCTAAGTATTTCGCCGTTAGTAAATAAGCCCTACTTTCCTCTAAGAATATCTACACGAAACGTCCTTATAAAAAGCTTAACTATAAGTTTATAGGACCGCTTTAGATCCTAGAGCGTGTAGGGCAGTAAGTATATAAGCTAGAGCTTCTACTTACTATAGCACGGCTCTACCTAGTCTCCTATATCTCCCTACTAGAGCCTTATAGGTTACGCCTTAGGTTTTAACCCCTAGTAGTAAAAGAGCTTAAGGAAGGCAGCTAGGAAGTAAAAGCAATTATCGCCTACTAAAATCGTACTAGATAACCGCAGTACCTTATTAAATAGCTAGAATAGCTAAATAAGTATAATAAATAGAAATATAAGATAGAACTTAAGAATTATTAATAATTATTAAATAAGTACCGTAAGCGGGATACCCTAGCCTTATAGCCGAAGCGTAGGCAAAAAGTAAGCGCCGCTATTAAAATATAACCTGTATTAAAGCGGAGCAGAGGATATCCTAAGGGATTAAAGAATAAGTAACGATTACTATAAGAACTGTAGTCTTAATTTAGAAAGCACCCTTCCTAAACCTAATCCGTTACTTTATACTAGCTAAGTAGATCGTTTATATATTAGAGAATAGGCCTATTTATAACTAGGGTCCATTTAACTAGAGTCTATAACCTACTAGTGACCCGCTAGTAGTAACCTATACTAATAACTTATATACTATTCCACGTATATACTACGCAGATAACGTATAAAACTAAAGTATAGGTTAGTGGCGGGTCTAATAGGTATATAGCCTTACTATTCTAATCTGGCTGTATATAAATAACCTATAACTTACCTACGAAGTATATACGGCGCTACGCCGGTATAGCGTAAGGCTAAAGTAGGGTTAGCGGCGGATTTAATAGGTATATAGCCTTATTGTCTATAAATCTGGCTATATATAAATAACCTATAACCTACCCACGAGGTACTAGCGACCTACCTATATAAGCAAGCTTTAGAATATTTCTAGTTTACTAAATTTAGGCGATAGTATTAAGCTCTACTAGCCCTACCTATTAAATAGACCAATTAGGATTTTCTATACTGGGCATATAAAATCGCTACTAGCTCGGTTAAATATAGGGAGGTTTTAGTAAGGCAAATCTAACTAATTAGATAACTTTAACCGCTGGTTAAAGTTCTTTAATATCTTTACGCCGCGCATATATACTACCCGTCTCTCTATACGCAAAATTAAAACGCTCTTTCCCCTTTAAATTTTTTCCTTACTAAGGTTTTTTATAGGGTTTTATTAAGGCTTAAGTATATAAAGGATTGGGGACGACCCTTTTTAAAGGGGGGGGCATTATTAGGTAAAACCTAAGTAGATAGTTATATAGCCGTAAGGTATAGGCGACCCTGGGGCAACCTAGGGGCGACTCGTCCGTAAGGTACGTGCAGAGCACGTACCTAGGGAAAACCCTTCCTACCTCGCACACACTCCTCTTTTTCCCTTAAGGATTCGTCTCTGTCTATACAATATACCTATTGTTCTATTATTAGACTCCCTATCTACATCCTTACCTTATATATAAAGGTTGCAAATATAGATTTAATTAAAGAAGCTATAGGTAAGATAGAGAAGGAAGAGGTATGTATAAAAGCAAAGGAGATAAAATCACGACCCGAAAGGGTGTCTGCTTAAAAGGCTAAGGCCAATATATTAAAATCTATGTATACAGAGGTGGTCAACCTTGATTGATCGGGTGTAGATAGCTTAAATTAATGGGGTGACCGATTCGGTCCTAGAACCAAAAGTAAGCGTATAATCTATACAGATTCAATCAATTGTATTAATTAACTTAACTCCAAAGATTGAGTGTATATAGCAATTGTATATGGAAATCGGCAGATTCCACGTCCTCATATTTTCCATCACGGAGCTTGATCCTATCGATTCTATTGGCTGGCTCTTATCGATAACGGTAGGACGAATTATATCGTTGGAAGGGATAAGCACACTTAACAGGGCTGGTCCACAACTGAGGTTCCGCCTTGCGTCTACCTGTCTGAAAATTTTTCCTGTTATCGCGATCTTATTACAAGCACGATGCTACGCTTCCGATGATCTCGAACACGGGGACACTGCCTCCTCCTTTCAGACGCAACATCATAACGGAGACCTTTGCCCACGCCGTAACGGTTGCGACGTCCTTACGGGGCTGTGCTGTGATCCTAGATCGCCTGGGCATGTAATTAGTTAGCCTCCCCACCCGAGATGGCACCCGAATGTCTGCCTTGGCTGAAATTCTCCACCCAGGGGACTACATATACTTACTACATCCACATGAGTGGAATCATATCGTCTTTGCAAGCTGGTTTTGGGGACATAACATGGACCTCTTAACAGACACGCGAACTCATCGACCGCTTACTGGAGACAACATTCGTCTTCTAACCCTTCAACCGGGCTTATTCAACGGCCCCATTCACTGCCAGCTTGAACAAGTTTCCCTTAGCGCTGGGCATGCCTACGAAGCCTTGTCATACGTCTGGGGGAATGCCAAGGACACTTCGCCTATGATTCTTGATAGGACGCCGTACCATATCACGAAAAATCTGGAATGCGCATTGCGGTATTTGCGTTACAAGGAATCTCCGAGAGTTCTCTGGGTCGATGCCATCTGCATCAACCAAAATGACCTAGACGAAAAGTCAGAGCAAGTGCCGATAATGGGAGAGATATACAGCAGGGCCACGAGGGTCCATGCCTGGCTAGGAGAAGCAGATCGCCAAATTAATTGCGTCTTTGATGTTCTGCAGGAGTTTCGGGATCGCAAGAGAGAAGCGAAATTTCCGACCCATTTCGACGCTGCTGAACAACTTTCTTTCCATAGGCAACTGTTTCGCGATATCTATCAGGACAAAGCCGGTACTTTACCCGAACACAGCGATTTGGACGATGACATGTTGCACGAAGAATTCAACTGGCTTTGTCCCTTGTATGTGCGGCCTTACTGGCGCCGTGTCTGGATTGTTCAGGAGCTTGTCCTGGCAAAGGTGGTGGTTGTTTGTTGTGGAGACAAATCCATTGATTTTGACGACATTTATGGGCTTAGCCTCGATTGGGGCTCATTCGAACAAGGCTTCGATACTGGGACTTATCAGATGCTGAACCCGCATACGAGGGGATGGAACACCATCCAGGCGATTCGCGGGCACCGACGACGAAGGGAGGTGGAATGGGAGATGGGAGGAGAGGCCCCGTGTCTAATGAGCATTAAGATGTCAGAGCGGGGTGATGTCGCGGTGTTCGATGAAGTGATTGGGGTATACGCCCAACACCACGAATGCAGTCTTCCAAAAGACAAAGTCTACGGTTTCCGTGAGCTAGTTCCGCAATGGAAAGAAAACCTTGTGGTAAATTATAAGCGGTCTAACTTGGAAGTCTTTTTGGACGTTGCGAAGCTTGATTTATTCGAACCGAAAAAGCACGGGGGATGGCATGTAGCATTTCGTTTGTGGTTAGCAATGGGATTAGGAGATCGCGAGAAGTTCAACGACTGCCTACGGCAATCTTTCCCCGAGGTCTATCGCGGAAATGAGTGAGTCCAAGGATACCATTCACCATCTGTATCCCTGGTAGCCGGGGTAAGGCGCTAGCGAACAACAAGCCGATCTTAATGAGCGAATACTCCTAAGGATCCCCTCTGCTACCTATACCTCCTAACCGACTACATTTGGCTTTTCTGTGTCCTTCTATGTCCAGCTTATACTATAACTCTAATAATACGCTTTGTCGCTCCCCCGGTCTTTAACCTTTTAAGCTAAAGGTTACTCCCTTGCCTTTACCTCCGCCATTTACCCCCTAATAAGCCGCGGTTCCACTATATTAAAGACGCTAAAAGGAACGTAATACTCGGCCTAGCTAAGGCGATATAGTTCTAATAATTTTTGTTGGCCCTAACTATCTAGATATCGCTATAAACGTGGGCTAAAGCCCGTTAAACTCCGCGTTTAAGTTAGAGGTAAGCGACCTAGAGTATAATAAGGCGTTTAAGGAAGTAGAGGGTTTAAATATAATAGATAGTATTTCTAATTCTGACTAAGAAGAAAGCGACCGTACTACTGTAAATATGGAGCTAAAACCTAATATAGCCTAAGCTATAGAGTGCTTATACGTAGGCAAGGTGCCCTTAGTAAATATATAATTAAAGGTAAAAATAGAAGAAGTTAAGGTAAAAGGATAACTAGGCTAAGAAGCGAGCTAAGTAGTATATAGAATAAGGGTATTTAGGGGAGTTTTAGGTACTATCTCCAAGTAAAGTAATAGGCACTATAGTAGTAAAAGAGATAATAATATTGTATCATAGCTTAGATACCGTGCGCTTATATAGTAAATACCCTTAATCTTATATTATACTCTAACGTATACCTAGAGTAGTAGTTCGCTGTTACTATAATAAAGCCTTATAGTAGATACTACGGTGGACTTGTTAATAGGCTAGGCATATAAGTAAACATAATAATAAGATCTGACTGTAGAGTAAGTACCTAACGGATTAACTCTAACTATATTCCGAAATTTACTATAGGGAGAGAACTATCTAAGGTAGGGAGTCCTTATCCTCCGAAGGTGGGTAAAGCTTTGTATTCTTATTCGTATATTCTGTAAGTCAGTTAATTAATTTCTTCAGCCAAAATAGGTTAAACAACTGCCAAGGATCCTTATTAATGATATAATCCGGAAGACTTGGCTCACCATACTCGTATTCGTTGTGTATAGGGAGAGGACTGAACGGAGGTAGTAGTCCGGGCTCTAGCGGCGGCTTTTTTGCAACCCGATTTTTGGGAACAATATATTGAGTAGGCTGCACAAGATCTATATCATTGGATATACGGTTGCGCACCATTTTGGTGATGTATTTAATTGATGAGGTTATTTATTTACTACCTGGCGCGGGAAAGTTTGATACGTACAAAGCTTGCCTCTTACCGTCTTTTTTGCTCTTATCGATTCCCAGCCAAGGCTTTTATAACTGGGTTTGTGTTGCTGCAGCTTTGAAGTTTTATGAATTCAACGGCGCTTAGACTTTGATCTGATGATTTCTATGGGCTAGTTTGCACGGTTAGCAAATATGCTGACGCCTATACCTTTAAAGACCCACCGTGAGACTAAAGACATCCACAATCAACTAACCCTTCGAAGAACAATTGCATATGCATAACATGGTAGACTGGCTTACATCTTTGTAAGTGGTTTTAAAATTAGATCCCCTATTCTACGAGAACAGTTGGATGTCCACATATCCGGCTTCTGGGCTCGATTAAGGCTTGGAGTTGCAACCACAATTGCCCGTTTTAGATAAATTCTCCTTTTCTGATAGACATAACAGGTGACCCTGCTAGCTCCTTACTCAGCGGGAGCCTGGAAGGCAAAAAAATCGGAAGACCTGAGCAACGCAGTCTGTCCCTGTTTATTTAATGTGCCCGCGGAGAGACAGACCCTTACTCCCCGTAGTGATCATGAACTGCTGTTGTGGATAGTGCTTCTCCAAAGGGAACAAGTTCGCACTGCACCCTCTGTGATGTAATAGTAGACATAGGGAGTTACGCAGTTACGCCGTCCATTATGAGTCCAAACAGAAATCTGATCTCCACCCGCTTCGTTTGCTGCTATCTATTAAAGAATTTTTTGATTAAGTTATTAAATCTATGGGCCACCATATGCTCACTGTAGTGCCCACCTACATATAGGCAATGGCCAGTCCTTCCTTAGCATCTTAGGATGGCTTCTGGAAAAATTCTGTTCTGTGTATCTTTAAAGAATTCAAGAATGCCCAGTAGCTAGTAGACATGCTCGTGACCCATAGGAAAGCGAGGGATTATAGGCTTGCGGAGGATAGTGCGATCATGGGTAAAGCTTCGTCGTAGATTTGACAGTAGGTACGAACTATTGCACTCTCATAAGCCAAGTCTATGTAGAGTAATGCACGCTTATTTTTAGGACTGGTCCGTTCGCATCTTGTGGCAATAGCCGTGCGTCGTCAGTCGAGGTTCTTTGGGCGGGTCGAGGGGGTTAAAGGTTTTCTAGCCGCTTGTGTTGGCGACTCTGGCCGTTAGGGTATTAGTTACTATATTATGCCTAGGGGCCTAGTCGAGTTTGCGAATTGATCGTCTACAATCTTGGTTGGTGACTCCAATAGTGGGTCCGTTGTTCAGCTATGATTGATTGCGAATCCAATGGTTAGTGCTAGTCTGAGAATTTATCGGTATAAGGGAAATCCGAGAATGACCAAGGCTTACAAGTCAACTGTAGAAGACTAGCACTTTTGTTAGATGCTTTTGGCTATGACGCAAGGTCTGCGATTGAAAGAACAAAGAGGCTAATCAGTATGAGTAATAATGTTGGTTTAAGAGAAAATAAGTCATTGAGTAAGAGCGGTTGACATGGTCGCCTTTTGCACGCACAATTCACAAGTGCGCTTCATGTGAGGTGTACTTTAAGGAGAGGTGCGTAGATTTTGGAAACCTTTCACTATCCATGTTAAAGGGTAACACGATGAATATTAGACAGAAACAAAAGGAACATTGTATCATTATTCCCATACAATCTATAGACTCCCGCTCGCAGTTCCATCAATTCGTACCCACCAGTCAATGTCATCCAAGGCGGCAATCGAGGAAATCCACCAGAAATTTCCACCTTGCCTATCATTTGTGTACCAGACCAAGACCTGAAAGCCGTAACCAACGTGAGAGGTTGCAAACAGAGCAAACCAATTCATCAGACTCCATTGGAATCGTCAGTCATTGTTGTCAATTTATATGGCGTGAGGCTTGCCGGCCTGGTCGGCCTGGGCGCGAAGGTTCGCTGATGTCGAGCCAGTGTTGGAGAAATAGCGGGAGAAAACCGGCTGGAGGAAGGAGCGGAAGATGATTTGGGCACCACTATGTGGGAGTTTTTAATATCGGTATACATGAGATACAAAATAAAGAACTGGGAACTGAGTTTACCTGGTTTGAGGAAGCGCCATCCAGAGCACAAGCACAAACTTGAACGTGTAGTAGAATGCTATTGTGGGATTTTAGTAGCATGCTCAAGTCCTCTATACTTGCGGGAATTCTTACGGAACCAATAGACGGCATTGACAGCACTCTCGAAAACACTTTAAGTATGGTCAGCGGGTATATTTTTTCTCTGTTGTACAGAAATTACTTACGTTAAGAATGCATAAACTACCCAGTACTGGATTTCAAGTCAGCTAAGTCAATCACGTGCGTGTGGAGCTTCCAATGAGGGGTTTTCTAGAAATTCGAATAAAGACATACCGTCAACCACTGCGATTGAGTTAGCACAAAACAAATAAGGAAACAGCGACAATTGCCGTGGGGACCACGGAATTTTTGCTCACCTGAGTATCATCAACTTTGGAGGCACTAAAAAGCGCCGCCAATGAGTAGTAGCCGGGGATGATAAAGCCGGCAATATTGACGAGAAATTCGCCAGCAATGTTGAAGAAGATTAGGAAGAAGTAAAGTGCGCCAAGACCAAGAATCATGTAGACCTTCGGGATGGACGTCTGCTTCTCAAAATTGTTGAGGGCAGGATACTTCGACAGCTATAACGGCACAATAGTCAGCACCTCCTGACCAGGCCCTACAAGCATGGCGTTTGAAGGACTAGCAATTTGTCCGGAACGCAAGTCCGGCGAAGGCAGACACATGTGACAGGCTTACCTCCTTGTCGAGCTGCGACAGGTGATGCTGGGTGCGTTCTTGGATGGACATGATTGGAGGATAGCTATGGAGCTGCTCGAGGTTCAAAAGAAGAAGTGCTGGAGGTTTGGAGAGTGTAATGCGTGGTGGCTGGCGTCTTTGTTGAAAGAAAGATGAACGGTGTTTGTGGGAGGAAATCGAGAATAAGCTTGTTCCACAAAATGACGAAGTAGGAGCGACGTAATTTAGGCGATTCGTGCTGGAGCTCGGTAGGCCCCAGTCGAACCAGATGACTATTTTCGACCACCCGCCGTCTGCCGCTGGAGCAGTGTTTTACCTGTGACAGTCTGATCCAAACCTATCTGCGTGATCCTGCTGCATGAATTCTGCCTATATTTTTGCCCTGTTTGACTGATTTTCCTTTCACCGTTTTGTGTTGTTAGGCACGTGACTACTGGCCCGGTTGTCTCGCCAAAGAAACTCAACATAAACACCACCCGCCGTTTCCAAACAAAGACCGCCTGGCCACAATCCGAGGCCCAAACGCCGTCCGCGACGACTTCTTACTTCTATTAGCACTTTAACTCAGTTATATTTTATGACCATTGTTCTTTTATGTTTGAAATCCCGGATTAGCCCACCTTCCGTCATAACAAATCGTCGCCATTATCAGCTCGAACCCGCGGCTTGAAGGACTCCTACACGGCCAGCACGTCCAGCGCTCGAAGAAGGCCCTTTCATACTTACAGATCGAGTGTCCTCACATCTGTCAGTCTCTTGCCTAGTTTACAGCATTCGTGCCTGCGCATTGGGATTGTTTACCTCGACCCAAACATTACACGCTGACGGCAAACTTGCGATTCCAGGTTAGCATAGGCTTGGTAAAGAGCGATAAAGATGCCCAACCCAGGCCGACGGTCACGATCCACTACATCTGGGTCAATTAAGAGTACACAACGACCCCTTTCTCGTGCCTCGACGACGAGCTTGCAGTCCTTTGATCAACATGACCCAACACATAATCTAGCATCCCACTATCAACCAGCAAACAGCCAGCCTCAAAATGTATACACCCATCAGCAAATCCACTCAACATACCCTCCGCTCGAACCCGCTCTGCTGCAAGCAGCGCATCATCTTAGCCAGCGAGATAGCATGCCGCTTGACCCGTCTCTTAATCTGTCCGCGCTTTCCGCGACGGATAGTATGACATCCCAAGGCATACAGAATGACCCGAATCTTTCTGCTCATTCGTTCGATCATGTCCAGTCTACCCAGCCCATATACCAGGCTTTGGAAGCAGCACTAAGTCAATCACAACCTCCCGCTCCTACTGGAACTGAAGTGGAAGAAAAGAAGAAGAAGGGGTCAGCGTCTAGTGCAACAAATGATAAAGAGCTTCGAGAAATGCTCGTACGCAATGAAGGCCGTGCGTTGAAAGAAGTGGCCGCAGAGGTAATTGCAACAGAAAGAACTTCAAAAGCAGAGAAGTCAAAACAACTCTTTGCAATGTTATGGTAAGGGTTTTCTAAATGGTCAATGAAGTTTCCCAAGGCTCACAATTCGAATAGGTTAAAGGCAGTATGTAGGACAGCCAAAACTTCAGTTCCTCGCAATCGCGTCTATTCTCACTATGCGACACGATGCGGAACAGAACGAGTCGTACCCTTAAACCCTGCATCTTTTGGCAAACTTGTACGCGTCATATTCCCTGGGATACAGACGAGGCGGTTAGGTGTCAGGGGGGAATCAAAGTACCATTATGTGGATCTAGCCCTTGCGGATGACAACCAAGATAGTAGTGAGACAGACAGGCCTACTAATGGAAACCGAGCAACGAGCCAGCCAGCACTACAGAACTCCATTAGCGCCCGTCTTGATTTCAAGTAAGTTTTTAGCGATGCAACTGCCCTTACAGTTATGATTTTAACATTATCATCAGTACGATGCCACGGCTACCTGCAGATACCGCAGTATTCCCTCCTCATGACCATGTCTTTGAGCCCCAGAACAACGAATTCCAGAGCGCTGCATCGTCGCGAGGTCGTTTATTCTCCAACCCTTACGCACAAGGATTCCATCATGGAGGTGCCACATCTCAAATGTATGAGCAAGAATTGAAGTTTCCCCCCGTGGGACATGACTCGTTTGAGGAGAACGTAGAAATCGAATTGCCGGATATTCGCAATTATGTACCACCTAAAACCGATGTGGACGCTGCTAATGCGTTAACTGCATTGTACCGGACTCACTGCACATCATTGATCGACTCTATCCGATACTGCAAGGAAAAGCAATTCTACCGTCTTTTCACCTCTTTCCACGGCACATTGACAGTCCCTGTTCAGAAGCTCTTTGCGCACCCTGATATTGCACCGTGGATCAAAGAATGCGACTGGCTGATGTATCAAAAGATGATACGCAACGTTTCTCAGCTTACATTGCAAGTAGCGCCTCCGACTGTTTTGCGCTTTCTTGACACGATATCGAAATCGCTGCACACACACATTAGCAAGGTCTTCCAAGGTCTTCCCCTTCATGTTCTTGAGGCCAAACTCGAACCTGCCACACTATTTGCGCATTTGCTTCATCGGATGCTACGAGTTAACTCAACAGCGCACGCTGCAGCAGTAATGCTTATGGTTGACCAGAACCGCGATCAAATGTGGAGCGACTGGGTCATGTTCGTCAATGCAAAGCGAATTATGGAAAGCGAACTACCTGATTGCGGGTACGAAGAGGTGTACAAGATATTGACTCAAGAAATTCGAGGGCTGCTTCTGCCCCTAAACACGCCGTGGCTTGATAACGGGTCATACTATCAAGAATCTGCATCAAATTCAGGCAATGGCAATGCTTCAAATGAGACCGTCATTGACAGGCTTGCTGCTTTTCTCGCTGGTCTTCCTGCTAGGTTTCCGCATGCAAAGACGCGCACTCTACTCCAGTGCATTAGCGCAATTGGATCCGCAGCCATCCGCGAGATAACTGTAGAGAATGGTATGAGCTATGGTTCCTGGTGGATCACTAAAGTTTTTGTTGATGAAATGAGCCTTTGGTTGGCTTCACTAGGCGGCTTTCTCGACCATAAGCCGCCTAATTTCAACCATCCACCCCTCTCCCCAGGAGTCGTCGATGGCCCTCTTGATAGTGCGATGATGAATGGCGGTAGTGGGAGCAATAACGATAGTCGATATAGTAGCATTGGTGCCGACTTCACCACTAACCAAAGCTTTATGACAACCGTTGATGATACTATGCAGGGTACCGGCCCTTCAGAAAACGAGAGTAAGTTCTAACATCTGTATTGCTGGTGAGGCTTTGAGGGGTTGACTGACTTGAAGATTGGTAGTGAATGATCGGAAATTTCACGAACATTTCGATCGGTCCACCTTCGAACTAGACCTGAGCCTGGATGCATCTCACCCAGAGCAGGACCACGATGATAGTGGCATTGGCATGTCACTAATGGATGACAGCTTAGAACTGAAATTCTCTATGCCAGTCTCCACGGGCAATCATTTTGTGAACGTTTCTACCAACGTCAGGTAGAGTCACGAACTATAGCCACACTACAGAGGACACGAGTCCGGCATCAAGCCGGCTGAATGAGACCGTTTTCGCTTATTCGATATTACGCGCCTATGACCGTCTCCGACGATACGACCTCAAGGGGAAGGGTTTAGAAGGAGGTGTCTTACACACTGTTTCATATCTTCTAATTTTGCACATTGGCGTGCTGTGGAGGCTTTCTTCCATGTCATACGCCGTTCATCCTTATCTTGTTTTGATACCTGCCTGTAGTCAATGCCATCTAGTTCTTTTTTGGGTTTGGATAACGAAACCGAGCGGGTAGTGTTTCGGATTTGGGTAGGGTAAGCGCTTTCGCTTCTTATCTAAATAGTTTATGGGTTGTTGTAGGGGTCATGGATGGGCAAGAAGACAGATACCTGGTTTTTGTGGACTTGGTACCTAGATAGACGCTAGGTAAAGCAATGTTTCATACCTATGACCATTTCGCCCTGAACCACTGGAAGGTAGCCCAAATCACAACACAATCCTGAATTCCTCCACGAGACGCTCTAAATTTTCCGGAAGTTAGACCTCAGAATCCGAAGACGTAAATTATGGACTTTCAAAATAGAAGTCTTGGGGCTCTGGCGGACAAGAGAGACACAAGTCACAGCCATCCAAAGTGACGTAGGTTATTATCATACTTCTAAATCATTGTATTTAAAATCCGATCAATAAATAAAAAGACTCCTCAAGATACAAAAGCATGTTTGAAAATGTTACGCTGGTGACTTCGCGCTGAGTAATGCATAAATGACGCATCTGCCTTGACAAATTGGCCTGGCGTTTCGCTTTGTCGTGGCGGAGCACCAATTCTTTGAACAGTCAGAGCTGTTCACCGGGTAAATAAGTACCATGCATTCACTTCAGCTCATCATGGCCTCAGAATCAACCTTATATTCCAGAAACCGACCGAACGTGCCACCATGACGCGCCCAAACGCACCGCTGAGCGGTCCGAGCCGTGGCGATCAGCAAAAACCTCCCGAACCGACACCAACACCAACCAGCCATCGCGAGAAACGCAAGGCACGGAAACGGCGCAATTCTGTTGCCGAGCTCACCTCTCCTCTAACGAGAATTGCGTCACAGACAGATGAACTCTCTCTGACCCGCCGCCGGTCCCGCAAATCCTCAACCAGCGCCACCGTCCCTGTACCCGTTTCCATCTCCAGGATAGAGACGCCTTCAATAACACGCCCTATGTCCCGTGCCAATCTTCCCCTTCTCGTTGCCTCAATTGGCAACCCTGCACCTGCCTACACCAATACGCTGCATAGTGCCGGCCACACCATCCTCAATCGCATCCGCCTGATCCGGCCCTTCACGCCCTTCACCAAAGACAAGAATCTCGGCGGCGGGCTCGTCAGCGTTCCCATTACCACGTCCACATTCTCGTTTATCCCGTTTGTGGGAAGCGGCAAGAAGCAATGGGAATTGCAGCCCGATGAGGATCACTGGACGCTGTGGCAGAGTCCCAGCCTCATGAATGTGAGCGGGAAGTCGGTGGGAACTGCGTGGAGAGCGTGGGAGAAGAGTCAGGGGAAGGGTGGCGTCCTAGTTGTGATACATGATGAGTTGGAGAAGGAGCTGGGGAAAGTGAGTTTTAGGCGAGGTGGGAGTACAAGGTGGGTTTTCCACGCTTCTCGGCGCGAAGGATTGAATAGTACTAATGGAAAAAAAGGGGTCATAACGGTCTCAAGAGCGTTCAGGCCGCCCTACCGAATACGCCATGGGTGCGGATAGGCATTGGAATTGGGCGGCCAATTAGCAGAGAGCCAGATGCCGTCGCAAGATATGTATTGAAGAAGATGTCACTAAATGAGTTGGCGACTATTGAGGACAGCGTTGGAGAAGTGATTGAGCTGCTAAGGGATATCGCGGAGGGTAAGAGGTGAAGGACTGGTGAAGGATTGGTTAAGAAAATGGTGATGCGAAGCCACAACTGTAGAAGCACGCCCGCCTAGGCTAGAATTTCTCCGAGCCGTGTCATGATGATGAGACAGGTCGTTGCAATGACCTCGTCGGAGGCGCCCGAGACCGTTCTCTAGGATCTAGGGATAGAGCATGAGCTGGCTGGGATAGCTATTCTAGTCTGGAAGGTGATGATACTAGAGAAGATATGAGTAAAATGTATTCTAGCTGTGCAGAGACACAAGGCGCTTCAAATAATTCTTGCTATAGTTGATCGAGAATCTGGTGACCCAGTCAATGAAGGCAACTTGGTGGACTACTCACGGTGAGTGGCACTATTTGATGATTTGCTTTATTCATACACGGCGTAATGGAATCAATGGTTGGGATTACCACACCCTTTTTGTTCTAAGATGATTATGTTGGCCGCGCCACTTCCCGCGTCAGATATGCTGATCTCATTTGTATATTCCCAAGCACTTCAGTGCGTTTTATCATTCGGAAAGTGGACGAACACTGTTTCAGTTACCGCAGCGTATATGCACGTGTTGATGCACGGTGAGGCAATGCAAACGCTCAATCATGGAGAATTTACCTGTCAGCCCATATATTTGCATTAAGAACATTTTCACTATTGATTTTGACATTTCATTTATGAAACATCTGTATCATATAGGAGCTAGGCAGAGTAATTGAATCGAGCCCAGCTTTGGGAAAAGCGTTTGAATATCTCTAGATAATTGTCGGCAAATCCGAGTGGAAAATCATAGCTAAGAGTTGAATCTGTGATTGGATTTTCCCCTCAACGCCATTATACTGAACATGTCCTAGGTTTAGGAAGACGATCCTGAAAAGATAGGGTTGCACGTGCAGAAACGCTCATATCGAGGTTAGACGGATTGATTCGAATTTAGGATATATTGAATTTCCTTTAATGTCAATGTACCATGACTCCTAAGCTTTAAGAATTATAATCCCAAGACCCACCCCTAGCTAACTAAACGCCTAAAAATGCCCATAAGAAAAGGTAGGTATCCATGCGACGGTAGCGTCCTACCATCAAGTGATCCGTGCACTGGTAAAATAACAATTGGGCGTACCAACTTAATCCAATTGGTTCTATTAGGCTAGATCTTATCGACAACTAAGGACGAATTGTATCATTGCAAGGGATAGGATATGCTTAGCGGTGCTCCTTTATAGCAATAGGTGACTCCGCTTCTTCATCTTCAGAAATAAGACCTTCGAGCTCAAATTCCTCAGCATCACGGACTCTTCGGTCAGAGCCTCGAGCATGGCCATTTGCTGTACCATTGACTTGTGGCGCCTCTGGATCCGATTTTGAGTCCTCGCTCCATGCATGGACAGCGTAGAGGTGGAGAAGCATATTGACAACTAAGGAGCGGGGTCAGTTAATGAGTAATTTCAAGGCAGAGCAGTTATAAGGGACACGGGTAGCTTACAAAGAAATAGAAGAAACGCAATGCTATAAAGGATAAGAACGTAGGCAACATGCGTGACATGAGCATCTGAGAGAAGCTGCATTTGCTCCTCTGTGGCACCCATGAAGAGGAAGCCAGAGGCATAGAGAAGCTAATACCAACATTAATATCATCCTACAGAGATTAGGGAGTTATGTCTAAGTTGACTTACAAATGGAGGGAGATATTGGAAACTACTCGGGTCAGAGCCATCGTGCGTAGTAGCATTGGCATCTCTTAGAACAAAGGATACCTCAATTATCCGAGTGAGACCTGCGCCCATGAGTGTGTAACCAAACACTGAATGAACCATGTTTGACAGCGGGAGTGTCTGCGGGTGAGCAGACATGGCGTATCCAGTGAGAAGGATGACAATGCCGGGGATAAGATTCCTTTTCGGTCTCCCGTCTCTCTTCCTGCTCAGCCATATTCCGACCAATCCAGCACACCACCAAATTATGCCCATCGATGTATGTTGAAGGTCGTTGTGAACCCATGCTGTCCCCCATCGGTGCTCCGTGAATGTGTTGACGCAGCCCCATGCCGCAATAACGAGCGAGTCGAAGAATTCCTGACTCCGTCCAGTACGCCTGAGCCAAAGCTGCCCAACGAGCAAGAGGATGGTCAGAAGGATACCATAAGCGATGAAGGCGCCACCCATGATAAAATGAGCCAGACATTGTCCAACATGATCGCCTCGACAGAATCCTAGTGCCGTGATTCCTCCAAATACCATCTGAACCCAAGTGGCAATCGGCATCAACTTTCCAACGACGCCGTGGGCCTTGACAACAATCTTCCGTATCCGGCCGTGGATCCCCTTCTCAAGGTGGAGTTTTAGATATACACCCATGACGACCTGAATTACCAACATAAGCATTAAGCTTGGGGCAAACGCAGAATGGATATTCGATGAGAATTGGCGACCCTTATGTTTGTGTCCAAGGAAGTAGCCAACGATAGCTAGAACAGAGCCAGTGGTTTGCACAGGAACATGCCATCGCGACCGTATGATCTGGAAAATGAGGGTTAGATAGGAGGCCATGAGGCATATAGTAGGAAATGTACACCAAGAACCATTCCCGTAGGAAATAACACGCCCCAAGCCAGCGTCTGTATGAGGATATGAACCCATAGTATTGTATCCTGAGCAATATATTAGCATCGCTTCTATACTCATCCCTTTTCTCTGCCCCGACATACAATAGGATCTGCCGAAACGGCTTGTCCCTCCTCGATCTTATCCATATGGTGTTCATGCGCAGTTGTCCTTACAGCAAAGCAGGAAACAACTATGGCGAGAGTCCCCCAGGTTTTAAATATCGCCTCCGCTCCATTCCGCGGGTCGAACATGGTATTGAAACTAAGACGACAAAAGCGATAGCTCCGGAGTAGGAGGTTTCAGAGGAGTAAATACATCCAGATAACGTGTTCACTGGAGGGAGATCGGCGCGAAAGGAGTCGTTCGATGTTTCGGCAGCACTGGCTTTGTTCCTGCGTTGAGGGCTTCACCCTAAACAACGTAAGCTTGCTTACGTACATAGTGCCCCTCGGTGCCGAGCGACGCTACGACATCGCGGACTGCCCAGTTGGGTTTTTTTGGTTCAGAAAGATCACCACAGCTCAACATGGAGAATGTAACTTCGGAGGAAGCTTTGAGAATAATACCAGACTCTGAGGAGGAAGTCTTGCCATCATCTCCAGAATCAGCCGTGAGCCGTCCCACTAGGCAAAATCCGGCCAAAGTTGATGACCCTTGTCACCAAGATCTCGAAGATGTAGCAACGGCAGCTTTCAAGACCACAGAAGAGGTCATGCTCAATACAAAAGATTGCCACAAATCCATTGACTCACCTAAGGAACTAGCAACTAACATTCAGTTCAATGGTACGCCAATGAAGCCAGAGCAAATATCAGCAACAGAATGCAAAAGTAAGACCAGTTCTCCACAAGGAGGACATAAACTCCAGGTATATCTTGCAGAATTTCCATCACCTGGCTTTACTAATTCCCACTCATAAGTCACCAAAATCATTAAAGTCCGACCCATCAACAACCATCGCAGACCTGACAGCTCAGCGTGCTGCCCTTCTCGGCTCCTTCGCTTCTGTTCCCAGCATATCATCCCTCCTCCAAGCCCAGAACCAACCGACGGCTTCCACATTCACCGACACGGACTCCGGAGCCAGCACCCCGGTTATCTCTAGCAGTCCTCCTGATACTGCCGTTCTCGGCGCCGCCAAGAACATCATAGCGCAGCACATCAAGCTTCTTCACACCTACAACGAGATTAAAGATATCGGACAAGGGCTGATGGGGTTAATTGCCGACGCACGTGGCGTGCGGATCGTCGAGGTGCAAGAAGAATTCGGAATCGGTGTAAAGGACTGAGAAAAGCGCCACCGCTTTCCGTAGCCTGATTGGCCTGACATAAGCTCACTGATTGGCCACCTTTGAAAGCATTTAGCACAACTTGGTCAAGGTGCCTGCGCTACGGACTTTTTTTTCTCGACGGATATCGCCAGTTGCTTATACGGTGGAGAATCTCGCGTGGTGGCGCCAGCCTTTCGGCGCTGGGAACCGCTCTTTTGTGACCGTATTATGCAGGATTTTGCCTCCTTGTCCAGGATTTAATCTCCGATTGGGACAGTTTACCGTGTGTGTGGAAATGACAACGGCGCGGCCGTCTCTGACATCAATATTCCGCGTTAATGATATCCTATCCGTTCTGGGTTGTTGCAGATGATTAATGCAAATGAGAAATGCGGTAAGACGACTTGGAAGTGGTGTAGAGTGGGGAATGCGGCTTTGATGGAGTTTGATGTGAAGTTAATCTAGAATTTTAGATTTCTTCCTCTACTCACATCTGACACCTAATTGTACAAAGAATCGTCCTAATAAGGGTCGTCGAACGATTGTGAAGAAAAAGAAGTCATGTCCAAGAAATTATCCCCAAAAGCGTCTCTTGCTAATAGGGGAGGAATATGAACAAAGGTCATAAGTCAAAATAAAATAAAAAACGCCATAGCTATGCATCAGAAAGGCCATCCATGAAACACTGCCGAGGCATCTAGTCAGCCTTCTCTAAGCTCTGTAGATTAACCAATTCGTAATAGCGTCCTCTCTTTGCAATCAGTTCCTTATGCGTCCCAGCCTCTATAACTTGGCCAGCATCAAACACGAAAATAACGTCAGCGTGTTGGATCGTGCTGAGACGATGAGCAACGGCGACGGTGGTTCGGCCTTGTGCCGCCGCGTCCAGCGCCGCTTGCACGACCTTCTCGGACTCTGAGTCCAACGCGGAAGTAGCCTCATCGAGGAGCAGGATCTTAGGGTCACGCAGAAGAGCACGTGCGATGGCAATACGTTGCTTTTGCCCACCCGAGAGAAGAGCACCTCTGGCGCCGCATGCGGTGTTAAAGCCCTCACTAGATATGCTATTAGTGGGAGCTTCAATGTGTACAAGCATATGAAAGAGGAAACTTACGGTAGAGACATGATGAAGTCGTAGATGTTAGCGTCTTTGCACGCCTTGATAATAGCGTCTTCTGATAGTTTGACACCGGGCCGTTCAGCACCAAGCACGACATTATCTCGGATCGTTCCTGAGTAGAGTGTCGGCTCTTGACCAACAAGAGCAATTTGCTTCCGGTAGGAGTTAATATTCAAGCTGGAAATCTCTTTGCCGTCTACATAAACGCCACCGGCTAGTGGATCATAGAAGCGCTCAAGAAGCTGAATAGTGGTACTCTTTCCGCAACCGCTAGAACCGACAAGGGCAACGTACTGGCCGGGCTTAATGGACATATTCAGGCCACGAAGGACGGGTTGGTTAGGCCTGGTAGGATAACGGAAATGGACGTCTTTAAACTCGATGTAGCCGTCTAAGTTTTGAACCTTCTCACCACTTTGAGCCCATGCGTCGATTTCGGGGCGGGCTTCGAATAGCGTCTTGAAATCAGCAGCAGCACGTTGGGCCTTGCTAACATCGGGGGCAAATGCGAAGACGCTACCGGCGGACTGTGCACCGAAGATGATAGAAGAGAATACGACAAAGAACTGGAACATGTCATACTCGCCCTTAGCCATCAGCGTGCCGCCATAGTAAAACCCGAGACCAGTGCACCAGAAGTTGAACGCTTGAGTGGTGGCAAAGAGCGCTGAGGACTGTAAAATAGACTTGAGACTGTCCTTGTTCTGCGAAGCAATCTGTACATGATACTGCTTCGAGACGTCCTCTTCCCTGGCCAGAGAAGCAACTGTCAAGATAGCTGATGTCGCCTCGCAAGCGAAGGCGGCAGACTTTTCGTAACAGACCTTCGCCCTTTGCTGAAATTTAGCGATGAGCCAAAACCGCAAAAACCCGGCAATCATCAGGAGAGGTACACTGGCGAGGCAGACAAGCGCCAATTTCCACCCAATAACGAGAGCAATGGACAATGATGCACAGAGTGTCGTAATGGCCATGAGAAGCGTGCCGAGAGTCGATCCACTTAATCCCGACAGGAATGTAGCTTCCGTGCCCAATCTAGTTGTAAGCCTACTAGCGGTATTCTTCTCGTCATCAAAAAAGGCAACGTCTTGACGTAGCATTGTTCTGAAGGCTTTGTCGCGAACACGGTGGATGAGTTTCTCGGAGCAATACGCGAAGCAATATCCTTGAGCTGCCCACGCGATCCATTGAACAGCTGCAAGCATCAGGTACATCTCACACCAGTAATTGACATCGGATCGGAGTTTGTCGTATTGTCTTGGAGGAAGAGAGAGAGAACTGAGTGTTTTGGCGAAAAAGACAGATTGTACTGGAGTACCTCCGCCGGCAATGATACACCAGAAAAGACCGCACAACATGAAATACCACTCTTGCTTGTTGAAACTTAAGATGAACCTTACGATAGTAAATAGCGAATACTCCTTTGGCTTATCTGGCAGTTTGTCTTTTAGGGCCATACTGGATACTGACTTTATCGAGTTTCTGCGATTTGGTTTCGCAAGGTCACGGTCGTAGGGATCAACTTCTGTCATACTCTGCTCATCCGTAATTACGGTACCGTGATATTCGGAATCGTTGTCGTCTAGCCAATCTGTCTTTTCATCTCGAGGATCATTGGAACCGATGCGCTGAGCCTCAACGAGATTCCAGTAAGCTCCGCGTCTATCTAGCAGGTCTTCGTGGCTTCCCTGTTCTATAATCTTGCCTTTTGTCATTACAACAATATTATCGGCGTTCCTGATGGTAGAGAGTCGGTGGGCAATGACAATCGTAGTCCGTCCTTCAGCGGCCTTGTCGAGGGCGGCTTGAACAACCCCTTCGCTCTTTGTATCAAGAGCTGAAGTAGCCTGGTACACTTTAGCAAATATTTTGTAGTAAGGTAGGTAATTTGGCTTACTTCATCCAAGAGTAGGATCTTTGGATCGCTAACAATGGCGCGAGCAATTGCAATGCGCTGCTTTTGCCCTCCTGACAGCAAGAATCCACGATCTCCAACATTGGTTTCGTAACCTTCTGGAAGTGCCTCAATGAAATCGTGCGCATTCGAGAATCTGGCGGCCTGTATCACTAGCTGTCTGGTTTGCTCGTCCGGTAAATACTCATATCGGGTCCCAATGAGTCCATAGCGAATGTTCTTATAGATGGTTGTGGCAAAGAGGACCGGCTCCTGTTGTACCAAAGAGATCTGTTGTCTCAGCCAATGCAAGTTAAGGCCCTGAACATTACGACCATCTAGAAGAACTTCTCCACCAACAGGATCGTAGAATCTCTCCACAAGGCCAATGATAGTACTTTTACCGGACCCCGACGCTCCGACAAGAGCAGTGGTCTTTCCAGCGGGGATAACAAGGTCAACGTCATTCATTACCACAACCTCCGGCCGAGAAGGATAGATATGGCGAACGCGACGTAGCTCAATAGTTCCCTCGATAACAGGCGGCTTATAGCCAGTAAGCGATGTCGGATCCATGGGGGACACTCTGTCGATTGTGGCGTATATCTTGGATGCCGCAACTGTTGCTGTTTGGAAAGCATGAATAAAGGGTCCAACATGTCCAAGTGCGAATGAGCCAATCATAATGGACATCATGGTGGTGACGATTTGCCCAACATTTATCTCCCCTTTGACAAGGAATTTAGATCCCATCCAGAAGGCGAGGCCCTAACATTGTCAGTCTCATAAATTGCGAATAATATGTCCTCCTCAAAGGTCCGACTTACGTAGTTGAGGTAGACCACAGTCATCATAAATGCAAGCATGGTGGCCATAACGAATTTGCTCTTTCTCCCCCATCCCTCGGCCATGTTTAATACAGTGTCATACTTGCGGGCCAATCTTTCTTCAGTGCCGAAGGCCTTAGCAGTTCGGACTGAAGTAAGTGCCTCTTGGGCAACGACACCACCTCGCGCATAGGCAATAAAAGATGACCTGGTAAACTTCATGATAAATGTGGAACCAGTAGTCATGATTAGGACAATGGTGACGATTGTTGCGGACAGTATGCATGTGAGTCTCCAGGATTTAATGAATCCAACAACGAATGCGGTAACGAATGTCGCGATAGAGCTAACGGTAAGACCGACTTTCTCAGATATCCCTTCTTGAACAGTGTTTGAATCCGTCGTGATGCGGGTGGTGATCTCCCCAGCACCGAGTTTGTCGAAGTAACCGATGTTTTGCCTCAAAATGCCTTCGAGATACTTTTCCCTGATCCTACCCGCAATGCGTTCTCCAGTATAGAGATTCCCAGCGGTGCAAATATAGGTTGAAATGTATTCGCCAATGCCAAGATATACGAAGTCAAGGGTGAGTTTCTTTAATTGGGAGATAAAAGCGTCATACTCCATTTCGTGTCTAAAGATGGCTTGAAAGGATGATGTGAGTTGACCGAAAACGACCTAGGATATGGTTAGTTGGACAAGCGCAAAACCTTAGGTCTCCCGTTTACATACAGTCATCATTGGTACCAGTATTCCTGCAATGGCCGCAGCGAACAGAGAAATAAATACAATAATGAGTTCACTCTTTGATGCATATCGATAGAGATTAAGGTAAGTCACTTTGGGAGTTGAGTGTTGCAATTGCCGCAAGAGAACCTCCCTCTCATTCTCTGGGAGGAGATCAATCGGGTCAACTCCCTTTTTCTTTTGGACAGGTTCCGTAGGCAGAGGCGTCAATTCTAAGTCTGCGGGACGTAATGGTTCTTGACCAGCTGAAGCCTTCTCCTCTTCGGCAACGGTTTCGTAGAGATCTGATAACTCGAATGAGCTAAAATAGGTTGAATACGCGGTGGCCCGATTTGCTGGATAGGTGGACGTCCGATTACGGCCATACTCGACAGTAACGGTCATGATGGCGGTAGAATTTTAGTAGATCCCAGACTCTGGGTCCTATTATGATTTGAGATGGAGTGACTGTGTGCTCTCTGGATCAAGCCTTTCTGCCGATGTCCGATTTAAAGAATTGGAAGGGCGCTTCTTCGCGCTGTGAATAGGAGCAGGGTTATGACGAGATTAAGGCTGCTTGGTCAAGGTTGTTCAGAAGGCAACGAATGCTACAGAGATGTATGACGACATCCAAAGGAAAGTGTTTTAATAAATGGCATAAAGGACTTTAAGGAAAGGAACGTTAGATATTATATCGGTAGAAGAAGTCCGTAGTCCGTTGATGGAAGCCTCCTCCACCAGGCCAGATACACTTCGTGGGCACAGAACATGCCCGAAAGACAGACCGGACAGCCATGGCACAGCAGGTCAACGTTCGGCCCAGTCTCTTCCTGACCAAAGAGAGCCGCACAGAACGCACAGCCATCCGTTAAGAGGAAAGTCATCAAGTTAGTGTAGTGTATTGCTTCAAACATGTCGGTATCGGTGGCAGTAGATCTTGCCGACACCGACATCATCATCTCTTACCTGTACATCATATTCCGCATCAAATCCGTAGTCCGTTCTGCCATGATCACCTAATATGGACAGATACGAATGATAGTTGTCCGTAGTCTGACAGGGATCTTCGGCGAGCGGAACAACATTTGAAACGAGCATTAAACAGCAATACTTCTTGCACTTTCTAGAACTCTCGACGGAACAGATGTTTAAAAGAAATATGGCCACCGTCGATTCAGTCGACCTGGACCTAATGCTTTGTGCTCTCATTGCATGCAGTATGGTCGATGCATCATCCAAACTTGGATGGACTCGCTAGTTGTAAAGGCCAGGTCGTAACTATCCTGTAGAAGAACCCGGGCGTACGTGGTCAAGACCCTCTTTGGAGTAGAAGTTGGTCCCAAACGATAAGTGTGGCTGGTCGCCGGAACGGCTCAAGACATGTCCATCATGGCGTGAGCTGCGAGCAACGTCCCCGCTTCTGCAAGCTCCAATGGCACGACTACGCGAGCTATGAACGGGCCACTGCGAACGTGCGTTCCAGAAGCCACATGGCGCCCACAATTCCCGGATACGCTCTCCCACGGCGACGGCGCGGCCCTAGCCTTACATATTTGTAGCACTAACGCATGTTTCGCAGACTTTCTTAAAACATCCAAGCGTATAGTTAAGCTGCCGTTCAACGGGCTTAGAGTTAAACGCGGGGGCATCTAGCACAAGCAGCATCCTAGGTAATTCGGCAATATTAAGCAAAAGGGTGTAAGGTTAGGCCTCGGAGCGGCAGTAGGAGCAATTAATTGGGCGCGGTTAACAACGTCCCTAGCCATAAGGGACTACGGCAAGGTAAAATCAAGAGTAAGTTGGGGATACTAATTGCCGGTTACAGTCTGTACAGGTTCCAGTGTCCCATGTGTGCGCGCGCAACACTTGTAACTAAGCTTAAAAAATTAAGGCTTTGCCTTTCTTGCGGGTGCACAGCACTTTTGGCAAGCGCGCACAGTATCTACGCTGGATGGTGCGCTTGACTAGTGATTACCGAAATTGCTGTGTGTGTTGCGCGCGCACACAGGGGGGGACACTGGAACCTGTACAGACTGTAGACCAGAACCTTAACACGTAGGGGAGCGGGTAGTATAGGGAAACGACTGCAGATGATTATTAATGTGGTGGACTGCTAGTGTAGTAATTAGCGTCCGGTTTCTTGGCGGTAATAGGATCCCGTGAGTAGAGTAATGCGCCGTTCTGACAAAGGGACTGTGGCTCAAAGTAGATTTGACTGCATTTTGATATAATGCTCTTGTGCCGCTGCTGAGATTCGCTAGGGGCTATGAACCTGAAAACACTGGTGAAAAGCAATGGACACACCGCCGTAAGCCAGCCCAGCCATCGCAGACATGCAAACACAAAGCCACATCATACCCAGTGCATAATTCAAGAGAAGAACATTAATCCTGCTGCTCTGGGGTAACATATCCAAGGGTTGATAGGAACTTTCGAGAGAAGACTTGAGCCTGCAGAGTTGGAACGCAATGGCTTTGGAGGGAAATACCAATCACGTGATTCACTAAAGGCTTGACCTTGCAAGCAGAACAGTCGGCATTCTTACTTTCATAGGTCCAGCCTCATCCAAACAATCCACAATTCAGGACGCTCTCACTATGGCAGGAGTACAGCACATGCCCGCAGAAACAATGACTGCATCTACAGATTTAGATACTACCGGAGCAGAACAAGTGTCTACAGAACCTGCCGCCGCTACCTCTCATCTATCTCCTCCAGGAGCTACAAATGAACCCGCCACCGCAACTGCCCTAACAACCACCAATCCAGAAAAAAAGATTAAGAAGATCATCCGCAAAAAGAGGCGACCCGCGAGACCTCAGGTCGATCCCAGCACCTTCAAAAATGAGCCCCCTCCCCCGACCGGTACCATATTCGTACGTTTCACGCCTAAAACAAAGGAATATCATACTAAACATCAATCTAGAACATCTGGTACAATAAATGGAGCGGAGGTGATCGAGAAGACAAATACCTCTCCAAAACCGCCGCGCCGAGTCGCTGTAACATAGCAAGGGACAGTGGGTACACACGCGCCGACAAAATTCCCGGCAGCTACTTTTGCCTATTCTTCGCCCGTGGCCTTTGCCCCCGAGGCCAAGAGTGCGAGTATTTACACCGACTGCCGGGCATACATGACCTGTTTAACCCCAACGTCGACTGCTTTGGACGGGACAAACATAGCGATTACCGGGACGATATGGGTGGTGTAGGATCTTTCATGCGCCAGAATCGCACTTTATACGTTGGCCGTATCCACGTAACGGATGACATTGAAGAAGTCGTCGCGCGACATTTCCAGGAGTGGGGGCAGATTGATCGGATTCGTGTTCTGACAGCTCGAGGTGTGGCATTCGTGACATACACGAATGAGGCGAACTCGCAGTTTGCAAAGGAGGCTATGGCACATCAAGCTTTGGATCACAGTGAAATTTTGAATGTGCGCTGGGCGACGGTAGACCCGAATCCACAGGCGCAAAAGCGGGAGGCACATCGGATAGAGGAGCAAGCGGCGGAGGCTATTCGACGCGCGCTACCCGCGGACTACGTCGCCGAAATTGAAGGTCGAGATCCTGATCAGAAAAAGAGGAGAAAGGTCGAGGGAAGTTTTGGGTTGCATGGATATGATGCGCCGGATGACGTGTGGTACGCGAAGGAGAAAGCGGCATTAGAAGCTGCTGCAGATGCGCAGCTGCTGGATGGACCAGAGGAACAGTTACTGATTGAAGATGCACCGCAAGGAGAATCCAGCGGAAATGCCGGTGGAAATGGCGGAAATGGCATATTGTCAAACTCGACTCTCGCTGCGCTTAAAGGGGTCACGTTTACAACGGCGAAGAAACCTGCACCTGCCGCAGGGCCCTTGGTAGGATATGGTAGCGATGATGACAGCGACTGAAAGATGTCGTCTTCAACTGTCACCATATAACGACCGTTGATTAGGTGCTTCGAAGTTGCCCAACTATCTAGGAACCGCCAGCCTACCGTTTTACACCCAAGAGAAGCATTCATAGGATCATTCCGGGAATAATAGTTGGAGGCTTGTATCTGTATTGTAGTCATAAGAACCGTAGACAGGTACCAGGCCTTGGCAAATAGGAATCATGTGGAGGACGAGAATAGTCAAAAGTACCACCAAAATTAGCCATACAGGTTCAGAGAAAGCGACGTTACCAACCTATTTTTCCCTCTTTAAATACTCCTAATGTCAATTCGACTAGTCTATCGGAAATCGGAAATTTATGTTAGGCTACATCTTCGATAAGCTATGGCTCTGGACTCGCTGATCACCTCTCCCCTAACTCTGCGCCCTCACACATCAAGCGCTCAAATCATATAGTAAACACCCGCCTGTCCGAAAGTTATAAACAAAAGCCTTCCCACCTTCCCCACTCTTGCTCGAGCCAGCCTCATCCCTCCACTGCCCCGCATACTTATGCAGCAAGTCCAACAATTCCTGCAAATATTTTCTCTCTGCAATAGGCAAGCTCTGAATCGCCCTTCTCCAACCATCCGGGTCGCTAAGCCGCGTCTCCCGAATCAAATCCATAACCTCCTCCTTCGCCTCAATGGCGGCAATGGGCGCGGAGTTGAAAGAGCTAAGCAATTCGCGCGAACGAGTCTGAGCGGCTTCAATAATACCCCATTTATTCGATTTCTTTGAGCGATGCGCGGATATCAAGACATCAACGTTGGCCTTCGATGATGATGGAGAAGTTGTACTAGGCTCACGACTTGTGCGAGCAAGGGAAGGTCGCTGACGGTCGGTGGTACCTTCACGGTGGTCCCGATCACGCAGCTCAGCACGGAGGTAAGACAGGAGGTCTGTGCTGCGGATGTCCGTATCCTCTTTCTTCACCATGCTTTTGACTTTCAGGTCAGGCTTCCCACTTGTAGGACCATCGTGCTTAATAATGATGATCCAGCTATGTTTATCATCACGATAGTGTGCCAGAAGCTCTTCTGGAGAGCGGGCATCGATTGCTAGCTCAGCAGAGAGATCATGCGACCAGAGATCCGCGACCATTTTGACGCCTGTAGAGCGAAGGACTGTGGAGTCGAAACTCGCAACCAGGATATTGCAGCGGCGTGGGGCCCACATACCGTTATAATCTTCTTCGGCAGATTTCTTCAGGAACGCGGACTTGGCGATGTTTTTGTGGTAGCGGGCCATAGAGCTCATGAGGCGGTCCCACCCCAAATTCATCCCGACGCCATGGCAACCAGTTAGGTGGCTTTGTCCTTTAGGCCGATATTCTTCAATAAGTCGGTCGTAGCGTCCACCTGCCGCGAGAACTTCGCGCCGTTTAGTATCATAGAGGCACTGAAAGAGAATGCCACCGGTGTAGAATTTCTCGTTGAAGCTGCTTAGAGGGCTGATGTAGACTTTGCGGTGGATGCTGAGGCGTTTCATGTAACCTACGACGGTGCTCAAGTGGGCAAAGATGGCGTGCGTTTTATCTAGATATTCTGTGCCCTCGAATATATTTCGAATCTTTGTGAAGGCTTTCTCAGGCGTGTCTCTCCAATCAAATTGCGAGAGGTCGTTGATAGAAGTTTGAGATACGCCAATAGTAGCAGAGCGTAACTCATTGCGGATCTTCTGCCACGTAAATTGCTGGATATTAAGCTTACTCAAGACTTCTTTCACAACTGACCTCTGCGGTATGTTGATCCGACAGAAAGCCATGATAAACTCCAGGAGGTCTGAGTGATTCAAATGGAAACACATTTGAGCCGATGCGAGAGACGGAAACTCGTCAACAACCTCGTCCATGACCTTGATTACTTCCGCCTCTTTCAACGCAAGATCCAAGGTATCGTACGACACAATATCAAAATCGGCTTCTCCATTGCTACGAGGTGCGCCTCCAGTGTAGATGTCTCGATACACAGTCCCTACGGTGAATGTTTTCTCCAGGGTAGGTGCTCCCCTGCCGATGCTTCTAGCATACGGCAATGTGAGGTCATATGGTAGCTGAACCAGTGTGCCGGTTGTGTCTAGGAGTTTAACGACGTTGTTGTTAGTATAGTAATCTGATCGGGGTAGAAGAAGCTGCCTCTGAATCTCGACGGCTCCATGACGACGAAAAATCATGGAGAGTCTCTCTTTAATGAGACTTTGAAGGAGTACGTCACTAGCTTTGAGATCATGAGCGCTACTACCAACTCCCATGTCCCATGCGAAGTCTTTGACTTGATTGTCCGGGCCCTGAGAGAAAACAGCAGCCATCATTTTCTGGTAGTGTGGGGAGTTCCGGTCTGAGAGAGCTTTCAATGCTTCCTTGATAGCTTCGTCTTCAATTTGAAGAGGCACTTTGCCACTTCGCAGAAGTTCGGCACTACTAGGACGCTCACTTGGACGATGACTAATCAAAGAATCAATTATACTTCCTTGTAGTGCTTTCTCTGGTGTTTGGAAGTCGGGGGGTAATGTGTGTTGCTTCTCTCGTAGCTGCCTGATCACCTGGTCGCGCTCCATTGCTGTCTTAAGATGGTGACACATCTCGAAAAAGATAATACCAAGCGAGTACATGTCAACTTTGTCGTTGTAACTACCGCCCACACTCGATCGCAGTTCTGGTGCAACATACAGTGCCGTTCCAATACTACGAGTCATATCTCCGTCGAAGTTGGTAGCAGGCGTTGCTTTGTCTGCACGGTGATATTGTCCGCTCGTGGCCAATCCGAAATCACCAATGCGTGGATTGTTTGTAAGGTCAATGAAAACATTATCCGGTTTCAGGTCCCGATGAATTATACCGTGGCTATGGATGTGTGCAAGTCCTTCGAGAATCTGGCGAAACAGCCTCCATGACTCCTCTGGATCTTCGTACAGGCCCTTCCTAATTAGATCCCGAAGAGTATGTCTTTCGCAATACTCCATCTGTATGTAAAGCGTGGTTTTAATAGGCCGAGCAGGACGGGAGCTCGATGTAGTTCTCTTTAAATTTAGCGGAGGTCTTCCTCCGGATGATCCAGACTCGTCATCTTCTGGATCATTGTTATTAGTAAATTCTATAATTCCGTGACAAGAGTCGCCTCTTTTTTGGGCTCACCAGTGCTTTCACCATCAGACTCAAAAACAACTGCGTCTTCATCGTCAGAGTCGTCTCCAAATTCGATCTTTGGGAACCGGCTGGAGCTAATAAAGTCAAGTCCACCCGTGCTATGGCCAAAGTCAATGTTTGAACCCCCCCCATTTGGTGAAATCGATGAGATATCTCCAGTAAACGTATTTGATGAGTCCTCCTCGGTCTCGGAAATGCTAGAAATCTCTTCCTCGGGCCAAGCAGTATAGTAGCGCACAACATATGGATGATTAAGCCTAGAAAGAAGCATAACTTCCGATAATACTTCAGTAAGAGCCGACGAAGAGTTCTGCTTGATCTTCTTGATAGCGTATATACGCCCGTCGAGTTTGTTGCGCGCTTTGACAACCTCTCCATAACCTCCCTTTCCCAGTCGTCCAGACTCAACCCATTCGCTTGCATATCGTGAGAATGGACCCCCAAGACCAGTCGACGATTCGCGTCGAATCCGACGATCTGGATGAGTTGCCATGGAAGTTGAAGAGAGTCTTGAACGAATAGGCGAGGCAGGGCGAGAATGGACAGGTACGTTGTTTCTTAAAAACTCGCAGGGTATGAGGTCGAATGCTGACGGTCGTTTTTTGGGATCGGGCTTGAAGAACTTACGAATGATCTCTTCCAGAGGCTCCGAGAGTCTGAGGCTATCTATAAGGGCGGTAGGTGAGCTGTACTTTTGTGGCGTGTTAAGCCCAAAAATCATTTGTAGGAAAACAACACCCAAATCCCACACATCGGTTTTCCTTGTACGATTTGACATCGACACTTGTTGTGACAGCTCTGGCGGGACCCAAAAAGCTGATCTTGCCGAGGTGAATTTTGCGGTTGCTTTGCACATGTCTTTAAGATTATGCAAACTTTCTTGATACCCAGCATCGGCAAGTTTGACGAAATACGATCCACCAGACCGCGGTCTACACAGGAGAACATTGTTTGCATGAATCCGCTTGTGGACAATGCCGTTGCGGTGGTAAAAGTCGAGCGCTTCTAGTAGTTCTATTGACCATGAACGGACTTTGTCGACAGCGAGAGCCCCGTCGTTTTCCAGTTTCTCACTAAGTGGACCTCTACTAGCGAACTCAATGAGGATATTGATTTCCCAGGTTCCGCCATTTGTTAACTCCAAATCTGGCCTCTCTATTCTGAAGTCGAGCACACTGATGATATTCGGTTGGCGCAACTTTTTAAGCTCTTCCAATTCATCCTCGAACTCCAGAATTGCCTTCTTCAAACGAGATTCGTTAGATGCTGAACTGCTTACTTGGGCTCGTTTTAATATCAGATACGAATCGAAATCGCCGCCCTGTGAAATGGCAGGATCTACAGTAAAAACTTCCGTGATGGAACTCTTTGGAGCGTGTCTTTTCAGGCCCGTTACTGCGCTAAAAACAAAATTCGTGCCTTCGTCTTGAACAGTAATCATCCGGTCAAATGATATTTCTCCAGCTTTTTCGTGATGGAAACCTAAATAGATTATTTCAGCACTATTTTCTAATACAAATGCATATCTACTTTAAGGTGATGGGGAAGACCCAGAATTAACGGGTAAAGAAATATGTTCATTTAATCGAGCGCCTGGAATCAAACACCAAGAAGTGCCGCAAATGCTCTTGAAATTCCCTCTACATTCTTAATCCAGAGCTAAGGCATTCATTGGGTCCCACTTGGGACCCTGGGGAGATTTGGTAAATAGATGAGATGCAAATCCACATACCATTTGACGAGCTTAGGGTTTGCACGGGTAACGGTCTGCTTCTTCTCTTCATCATCATTCCCTTTCGTCTTACTTCTTCATCAACCATCTGCTGCAATACACGATCCTCCTCAGCTTTTTCTTCGTCTTTCTTTTTCTGCATTTCTTCTTCCTGTTGTTTCGCCAACAAATTCGCTGCTGCTTCCTGAACAGCTCGCTCTTCTTTAAGGCTTGGTAAAGTCTCTTCATTTTCACGAGCAGTCACCTCGTCTTCAAGAATATCCTGAATAGAAGTGGTAATGTCGTGGATCATTACCTCACCGAGAAGCTCTTTTGGTTTGAATTTGATTAGTTTCTCAATCTTCTGACGAGTCTTCTGCCGTAGCTGGGTAACATTTTCGAGCGATAGCAAAGGAAGAGTCTTCGGGTACGTAGCAGTGAACTTTACAGATAGAACCGCAAAAGTTCCATCGTCTGAGAAAGATTTTAGCCGTAATTTGAATGCACGATCTGTGGTTTTCTATAGAGATCGTTAGCGACCTGGTCAGGGCTATGCTTTCAAGTTTATGTGCAACACGGATAACATAAGCATAGCCTTTTGATGCACTGCACTGAGAAGGGGCACAAGCTCTGCCATGAATTAATTACACTCACGCTCCATACTCCTTTGAGTTCAATATCCTCAAAGTCTTCCATATAAATTGCCTGCAATACTTCTATTTCGTCATCTTGGGCTTTAGCGTAGGTTTCCGAGGCCTGCACTGGAGAAGCCAGGGTTCTCGAGTTATCCTCGTTTGCGGAACTCTTTCCCATAGAAGGGAAAGCATTCTGGGCAGGCGGGGTACTAGTTACTATCTTATTCCACGGCGATTTCGGTGGTGCCATAGTGGGCTGTGTCGAGAGTGATTGATGGGTCAACGCATTTAACGGAAGACCAAGAGACACGCAGCCGAAGCTGCTGCCCTTCACACGGCAGACATAGTGTTTATAGTGATTTATGTGGTTTTTACAGAGGTATGTTTCTTTCACTCACCGACTTCGAGGTGGCCGGCTCAATGACTCTCCAATTGTTGGTCTGTGCGTTATTGTGCTTGGCAACACTTCGCGTCCATCGTCAATTCCGTGATACTCAGAATGCACCGTTCATTCCACACTCCGCAACTGCACCTACCTGTCTTTCACGCTGGCAAATGATCTGAGCAAGAGTCACTTATTCATATAGAGGCTTAGCACTACCTTCATTATTAGCGCAGTGGCCACCAATCTACGGAGGGAACCAACACCCCGCGCATCGAGCCGTAAACAACCCACCAAACACAGACGTCGCGTGGCAACACAGTGTCACCACAGTCGCTCAGGCATCAATGCAGTTGTTGTAGCACCTACGGAACATTTATTCAATTTTCGCAGTCTACCTAGCATTGTTCTTGAAGCACAATGTTCTCATGGATTACTGGTCCTCGGATTACAAACGTAGTGGAGGACCTTCAATCAGGTGTGCCCTAAGAATTACCAGCTTTCCCACGAAAATGAAGTTTATAGTCTCTAGATCCTGCGGACGCAACGTATCTCGAACCACCTGAGACACCTGCGCCAGTCTTTGCCGTTCGAGCTTTTAAGCATGCAATATTCGGAACTCCACATCCTGCTGACGAAGTAGAGGGAAAAACTTCAGGAGCTAAGGATAATGGCGAAGTTAATGAATTCGTTGTGAAGGAGACAGCTTATGGGAAAGCCATGGATGCCGGCGCGGAAGCCGAGTGTAACCTGTTGTCGTCGCCAACAAAACCTAATGGTATCTTAATGACACCTGGAACCGCTGCTAGAGGCCGGAAAACCGTCTCATTCGGTGCTCATGTTGTGGATAATGAAGGCAAGAGGGCTAGCTTCCCTGGAAAGAGTGGGCTACCCAATGACTGCCCTGGCAAGTTCCCAAGTCCGTGGACTCTAGGGACGGAACTTTTAACGGACAAGCCACGTACTAAACTCACCGCCGCGTTATATGATGTGCGGGATTCAGCACGACCAAAGCTAACCTCCAAGCCAAAAGCTAAAGACGATAACGATATCACTCTCGATGTCATGGAACCTCGGTCAGAATCTGGAAAGTACTGGAAGGGTCAGTACTTATCTTATTCAGAAAGAAGTCAAAAAGAAGTAAAGAAACTTGTGACAAAGCAGCAACTTGCAAAAAACTATGCAAAGAAGAAGGACGCAGAAGCTATGGAACTTGCGACTAAACTTGTAGAAGAGCGGAAGCGGCACAAGTTGAGAGAAAAAACACTGGAAGAACAAACGAAGGAATATCAAGAACGCTTGCGTCAGTCTATGGCAGAGAATCTTAGGGCAAGCACTGACATAGCTGCCCTCAAGCAACGCGTGGCAGCGTTGGAGCATTCGCTCAACACCACGGAAGTTAAAAGCAGTAACGCCATTCGCATACATGAGGACGTCGGGCAAGATGCAGCAGAGCAGCCCAATTCGACCATATTTGCGAGACAAACTCTCCCGGCTAGAGACCCTTGTGCAAGCAGAGAGAATTCCCCTTGTAGACCACGACGGCCACGCCGGGCAACAGCACCAGATCAATCCCACATTATTGATCAATTCTCCGATTTGCATCCACAGACGAACAAGGCTCCCCTCAGCGTTCGAGAGTCAATCTCCAAGGAAAACATCCCCCCAGAATCCCATACTCAAAGCCAACCTCAATCGCCGGACCCCTGGACGTTAGACTACACACTAAGTCCCGTGCAAGTGGATAGACTAGCATTACCCATATCTAGTGCACCGCTTCAGCCCCATCGGCGGTCCAACACATCGGCCAAGACTAAACCATCTCTAAGCCCTGGTGTGCCCAGTCGCCGTTCGGAGGTCTCTAGAGTTGGCGAGGAGAAAGAAAGTCTCTCAGCTGACCGGAAAGAGGCAGCAAAGCAGAGGCTTCTTCGTAGGAGGGCTAAAGAAATCGGTGCATCTACGTGATGCAATTTCATTTTGCTTGCGTCATTGTGAGATCGAGGCATAGACCGGCGTCACAGGTGTCTCATTATCTCCACAAGGTTGGGCGTTTCTAGGAACATCATTCAGCTGCTAAGGTTTCATGCAACATTGGCGTTTGGAGGGATAGAGCTAATGCTCGAGTTATGGGGTTTCCACTACTGCATTAAGCGAAGCGTGCTTCTCCATTTTTCTTGATACCAGTGCCTATTCAGGTCTACTTGTCAGATGTCGTTTGCTGGTGTTTAAGGGGTAGTTTATTAAGGAAGCCTTGAATGATCACTCGACTTTGCCATTTTTCTGCTAATACTCCTATCAGAGTATTTATTCTCATGTCCCTCATCATATCTTCAACACTCATACATGAATGGGGCTAAACGAACACTTATTGATGATGAGATTTTCTGAGATTTTCTTCACATCCTCGAGCTGCAATCAATCCTCTACATATCTCACAAACAGCATACTCCGCTGAACCCAACATGCAACACAACCGCTCATTGGACTAGCAGTATAAAATAACTTCTTTCTTTCTAGAACCTGTCCTATTGTGCATATTGGCTATTGTCTTTCATGCCACGTCAAAATACTTCATTGTGTCCTTATTTGCCTTCCAAACTCCGCGCTCAAACGTCATTCACCTTCAGCCATATGCACGAGCCTCCAGTCTCCTCTTTTATTAAAAGGGGAAATTATCAGCCGCCACCTAATGGTAGGACCGCGCTGCCAAAATGCCAGCCCTGCTTACGTTCCGGAAAAGCGGTTCCGCTGGCAATAACTGAAAGACGGGTCTGTTTCCACCAGCTTTGTGAACCGCACGTCAAATATCAACTGATCCTACAGGGTTTCCTAAGCTTGCCGTCCCGCAGAAACACAAATTAACTGACAATTGTGACACAAGAGCTAAGACCAATCTCCTCTCAACCCCCCCCCTCCCCCCTGCACCGCGACCCACAGGATCCAGGCGGCCATATCCGCAAGTCTCATTTTCAAATTTTAAACACACTGACAGCATATTCACAATGGTCTATTGTTATATTCTTCGATTGTCTTGGCCTCCAACAATAGTCTCAATTGTCCCTATTATTGAATTAGATGTATATAATTCCTCACGCTGCACCCTCTAGACGTCTTCAACCTCAACCACCTACATCAGTCTTCTCAGTTTCCTACACGCTGTGCGCCGTAACCCTTCAAAATTCTTCCTTTCTACGTCTAGCTTTCAGCCGCATCTCATCGTTCATCTCATCTGTGCTGGACGGAATTTACTCTACATCTATTTCATTTTTTCAAGCTCCCGCCTCCATGACTTCACAAAGACAGATTCTAAATACCCTCACACTGCCAAGAACATACCAAAATGGCATTCACTCGCTCTAGGTCATCTTCCATAATTTCCCTAAAGACTCAGAAGGCCAAGCAAGCCGTCTTCGGTGCTCGCATTCAGAAGCTCAAGAAAACCACTAAGGTCGAGAAGCCGGGGAAGCTTCTGAAGGCTGAGGGGCTGTCTGATGCCCTTACTGTTCCGAAAGTCAAGAAAACTGTGAGTTTCTTCTACGCTGAAGCCGAAGTCGAGATCGAGAAACCAAAGCACAGACAGGTGACCTCCGCGTGCGCAGACGCAAGAGCAAAGTAAGTTCTCTCAACGGACTTATCTCTCTAGATGCCATGATCGGTTTCACTAATTCCCACCAGTGTGACGGGCAGCGTCCCACTTGCGGCGCCTGTGTCGCAAGCTGGACTGCGAGTACGACGCCGGCGAAGGAGAGACGCGGGAGGGAAACCTCAAGCGTCAGATCAGTGAGTTGAAAGAGAAGCCTGGGATGTTTGAGGAGACCTTCGGGGTCATGAAGGGGTGCTCTGAGGGAGACTGGGCCGCAATTGGACATTTCGTCAAGAATATGGAGAATTTGGGGGAGTTCTGTGCTTGCATTACTACCGCGAAGATGCTGTGCGAATCTGCAGCTGGAATGTAGGTTGTTTAGAGAATGTTGGAGAATGTATAGAGTGGATGAACCGTCTTCAAATAGTTAATCTTCGTGAAAACTTTGAAAACCATCATACCTTAAGGTGCTCTTCGCAATGTTTGCCACGCCATATATTCTCTAGAGAAACCCGTAAACAACTCTAGAGTGGGATATATGGTACCAACGTTAAACAGAGCTCAAAGCGGCAAAGGGCACTTATATATTTTATTCTTAGGCTCTTTTAGAGATCTCTAGAAGTATAAAAAGTATTGTATATCGCATGGTAATAAATAGATAAATTGCTCGTTAAACTATAATAGAAGTGTGTTACTATTCATTAGAGCAAGTTTTCTATGTTTAGGTCCAGAAAGTCTTTTCTGAAAAGTCTTTCGGAGCCTTACAGACGTTTTGCGTGGTGTCAGATGACCGTGACTACCCATCAGCTTCGCTTTCCTATATTGGGTATAGATCAGGTGTCTTGGCAGCTGATCTTGACTGTACACCACCCTGGCGCATCCGGTTGAAAGCGTGTGTTGATCTTGGTGATCAAACGGCAGAGTTTATACCTTTTGAAATAATACGCACAGCCACTTTAACGTATTTTTACCTTTTTTAGGTATAAATCTACGTGTTTTGATTAGCGTGATCAACACGCGCTTTCAACCGGATGCGCCAGGGTAGTGTATATATAGAGGCTCTCAAAGGGACAGAGTTTTCATTCTTGATCTTGATTTTGACACGTGGAGGTAATTCAACGAATCAAACCTCGCGCTAATTTCCTGTGGCTGCGATATACTGTCAACTCTCTAGCAACTAGAAATCGCACACCACCAATTTCCAATAAGCCCTACATATCGGCATTTTTGTCTGAAAGATAGGCGGATTGCTAAAAGCATAGGCAGCCGAAATGTCCCTCAATTTCAGCCGTGTTTTCCTTATCGGAGGAACAGGCGGGGACCTAGGGCCCTAACTAGATTCTGCCCTCAGCCGGTTTCTTCTAATTCCTTGTCCACGTGCGTTTATCATCCCATTTTGGGGCTGAGTGTTTCAAGGTTGAGCGCCCCAAACAAACAACACCGTTTTCAATATCTATTCCTGGTGAAAATTAAGGGAAATATGTTTCTAGTCTTCCTTTGACACTCCAATTCACCACTCCCTCTCAATCCTAAACATGGCGCTACGTGCATGATCAAGCTTTAATTAAGGGTAAGGCTGAGGTTGCAGCCTTGCGAAAAAGCCACCACAAAAATGGTGTTTGCATATCTTGGCTCCACATGCCACAAGATTCTCTGGCTAGCATGCTTGCGAATCCTACATTACCGACTATCGTAGATTCGAGGACACGAAAATCCGTAAATAGAGCATTGAGATTGGAGCCCGTCCGCGTTACGCCAGAGATCTTTTGTTGGCCCCCACAACATTATAACCACTCGGTTTGACGCTTCGAAATATGCGCATGAAAGGAGTGACGCCTAGGAATACTGGCTCGACATTTATTAACTACCGGATCCCCCTTTTGGGAGTTCGAAGGGATATAGACAGTCTCATCTTATCTGATAAAAAATGACTGCCGATATTCAGTGGGTGTTTCCCTCAGGGACAACTCATGCAACTTCAGACATAGCCGCCAACATTGGCCCTGTACATCTCGGGGATTCAATACTACTCCAATGGTCACCCGCGGACCAAAATGTGACCATAGACTTTGCTTGCGATGAGCCCACAGGCAGTAAGTGTCCTCTATCTTACCTGAAACCCTCTCATACCTCTAGTAGTTTAAAGACATGTTAGAATGATGCTAACATTACACAGCATTCTACCTGGCTAAAAATTCATACGACAGTTCTCCAGGCATCTTCCAGTTTACCAAAGACGTTGAGCCTTCAATCAATGGTGCCAATTGTCACTTTGCCTTTGAGAACGACTCATCTGGCGGAAACGGGGATTACTTTCAATTCTCTACTACTTCCGCTGCAACACAAACGACTTGGGGTGGAGCAGCAGCTTCGTCCACTGCAACAGCCTCTACAACTGAACAGGCTGCTGCATCCACAAAGGCGCCTTCCTCCTCCCAAGATGCTGCTTCAACGAGTAGCCCCAAGGCGCAAAGCAGTGCTAGTTCTGCCCAAGCAACAACCATGCCAACCAGCAGCGCAGCTGTAGGCATCCCAGCAGCAACAGGATCCACCGCTCAAAACTCCGGCAGCACTACCTTCGCCACCTCAGTCTCCCCCGCATCCACACTCTCCGGCACCAACGCACCTTCCGCATCCACCCAAAGCGCCGCCGCCACTACGCAGACATCCCACAGCAACAGCACCGCCATCGGCGTGGGCGTTGGCGTCTCCATCGCCGCCGTAGCCGTCATCGCCTGCATCGTCTTCCTGCTGCTGAAAAAGCGGACGCGAGACAACCCGAACACCCCTAACATCCCCGGCCCAGCGGCGCCGCGACCCCCGCCAAGCCAGGGGAATGCAAGCACGGCTAGCGATGCTAGGATGGTCGAGTTGATGGGCGCGGAGAAGGCGAGGCCCGCGGCGGGATACAGCGACGTGAATGGCTACCCGCAAGTGACGGAACTGGGAGCGCAGGTGGTTGCGGGTGCGTATGCCCAGCCGGGTGCGTATACGGAGCCGAGCGCGTACGAGCTGCCGGTGTATCAAGGGCAGGAGCGGAGGATGTCGCGGAGGATGGAGCTGGCTTAGGCTTGGTATTGCTGGAGGCGTAATGGGAGTTGTAATAAGGGTTGCGGGTACAATGGCATTGTAATATCAGATCACTGAATAGGCATGGCGCGGAATGTATGGGAGGCTATGAGTAAGAATCTATGGAGCTTGATCGCTCGAGAAGATATCTACAATGTAGCTCGCATCGCCGAGCTCAAAAGACTATTCTCGGATAAGTAAATCGGTCTCTCTGTAGCATTGGTTTACCTCTTGGCGTATCGATAACTTCACTAAGCAGGTTCGCAAACATATCCAGCAATTGTATCAAGACCATGCTGCGAACTTCAGATGGTTCGGCATTCAGACACAGCAGCTATTTACAAAGCTTACACGCATATCGACATAATCAAGTGCCGATCGCCTTATCCAAGAGGCCTAGATCAATTCAATGAAGTGCTCTTCTAACCTAACAACGATAGAGCCTGATTCTCCGCCCTCTGCCCATTCCACAATGCCCTTGCTTGCAATAAGGGATTATTAAAAAGATATCCAGAACGCCTGCACCGGGCGACTTCTGCAGTAAGTGATAGGTAAGACGCCAGCAGTGCACACCCCGTGCCACTGCATGTTCTGGCCATATCGAAATATTGTCAGTGAATCAAAATAGAGTAGAAGGTTGAAGCTGCAGAATAGCACATCGACAATTCAAACCCAGACCGGAAACCGGATACGCCGTAGAAATGCAGTAATACAACAACAGAACTCGCGAGGGCGTTTGCTCATTAAAAGTAAGACGGTTTTTAAAAGGTAATAGGTTAGACCTCATGACGGTCGACGAGTTCATAGTCTTTGTGGCTCACGCGCTTCCAGTAGGGGATGCGGCTGGTGATGGCACGGCCTTTGGGAGTGCCAGAGAGCACGACGCGCCCGCAGAACCACCAGATGAAGAAGATGGCGGCGAAGCCGAGAGTGAAGCCGCAGACGGTAAGGAAGATCCAATGCTGTGCCATCTATTACAAATCAGTACAGTTGTTGGGGGTTGTCGGGAAAGGTTCCGGGAAAGCGGTTGGTACTAAAGGGGAAACTCACCCAGAAAATAAACCCGACGTCACTACCGTGCCAGCTGCTGCCTCGATGATGCGTAAAAAAACTCCAAGGATGGTTGTTATATTCATCTCGGAAAAGCACGCGCACTCTGTCTAGATCCGTTGGTCCCGCGCTATTGTAGTGCCTCCAGATTATACTCAAGAAGAGGGGGCCAGTTGAACCCATGACAGTAATATATGGTAGAATCCAGTTGCGGTTATAGTCTGGTAAGGAATCAATTGCTCGAAGGAAAAAAGGATGGCGGGGTATAGCGCCCATTGCATCGTTAGAGATGCCGGTGGGAGTAGTGCGTCGCACCCAGGCTGGGTAGGCCAAGAGCGGATCAAGGCTGCGATTACATCCCTAATACGAATTGGTGAATGCGAGACAGGTTCGGACAATTGAGGGACGTACATCATCTAAATCAATGTATATTCCTCCGAAGTGGGCCAAGACAAAGTATCGAATCGCATCCGCTCGCTGGATAGGGAATTCATATCCATCAAATGTTTCCAGAAACCACGGATATCTATGAACAGTTAGCTATACAATCCAAATACAGTATCCGGAGCGACTCGAACTCTGCAGCAATAAACTCTCGCGATTTCTTGTCCGTCCATAGCTGTGACACGCCGTCAGCCTTTGTCTTTTTGTTATCAGATCCAGGTCAGCCGTGCCACCAACCCTATACTCGTAATCAGGATGCAAGTCTAAGCAACTCTGCTGCGGGGCTTGCCAGTGCTCAGGTATGCTCTCATTAATGTAGGTTTGATGTATGATCTTGGGTATTAATCGCGGCCGTTCGCTAATTTTGCCTGAGTTGGGAGCGGGCAGCTCTGCGCGGGAGATCTGATCCTCGGATCCATCGATGAAGAGCAGGGTAAGGAGAGTCCAGACGCTGTGAACGAGAAAACCGATGATTATGATGTTTATTACCAGGAAGATGAGTACGCCTTTCCGCATAGTGAATATCTGCTTCTTTCCAGGAGTGCGAATCGACGTAAAGAGGGCTGAGCACGAGGTAGCAACCGGGAGACGTAGAGGCAGGGGAAGAGGGGTGCGAGGAAGGCGGTCAGGTAGGCATAGAGAATTAGTTTAAGAGTACAGCACAGCGCAAGTCAGGCGTGACAGAAAAGAAATGGTGACGGTGGGTAAGAGTTGTTAAGGGCTAGGGGACGGAAATTGGGTTTCTGGAAGACGCGCCAGCGCTTTGGCCAAGACGCCTCGCCCGCTTAGAAGACCGTGGAACAGCCACACCAACGGACAGAATCAGGAAACCTTTGCGACTGGAGAATAAGCCCCGATCGGATGTGGTGCCATTATCACCTCTACCACGCATGCTTTTGCGGGCACCTTGTGGGAAGCCTTCGAATCACTAGCCATTGTAGCGGACATGACTGCGAGAAACGTTAGTCTCTCCATCTGTCTTTATCTATTGCGTGAGAGGCGCAGCCTCTCCAGCCGTGCCGCCCGCATCTGATGACGATGCTTCGCGTATTTGAAGCACTCCAGCTCTGCCATGCTTCCTTTTGCTAATCATAGACCCTAAGCTAGCTGCCGCACCCATGCCGAGGAACTCCGCCTTGCTCCGGCTAAAGCGACTACTACCTCAAGAGTGTGTTGGGTGGGGTTTTATTGTGTTTTGGAATACAGACCACCAATTAGAGGTTCTCGGTGGCATCCACGAGTTACACGGAACTTACTGCGTAACTGGACTTCACGAGCAAAATACTTCCGGGCTTGAAAGTACGAATAAGGAAAGAAACTAGTTTGATGTACCATATCGCAGATATTGGTATATTGGTGTCCTAAGAGACATGGTCGAAATGTTGTTGGTGGGCGATGACGGGGTAGAGGTTGACCTGGATACTTCATTTATTGGTTACTCCTCTACCAACCAACAAAAGCCCCTCTTAGTCTTACTCGACAATGCAAATCTACAGAGTAAAATGTTTCTATGGATTTAAAAGAGAAAATTCTGAGGCTTAGAATTATATACAAGCCTTCTACTATAGATCTTGTAAGCATTTGATATCTCCCTAAGTGCAATAACCTCTATCGGTCTCAGTTGCTATCCAAACGCCAGAACTCCACGCTATGCTGCATTAAAAATTCAGTTCGGCTTATCTCAAAGTTTCAGCTTCTTCTTGGGCTTCTCCTCCCCATTGTTTAGCCGAGCGCGTTTAAAGATACCGTTCTTGCTTTTCATAGTCCCTAGCGTTCCTTTAGTAGTCGATATAATTGATTTCTTGATGGAGAAGTTCAATTTGACCTTCTCCCCGTCTGCTTTTGGCATCTCCTTCGCTTCAGCCTGGGGTTCTTCTGAAGGGATTCCTCCAGCTTCTCTGGCCGCCACAGCCTTTTCCTTGGCAGCCTTGGCCTCGGCAGCCTTTGCTTCAGCCTCTAGCCGTGCTCTTTCCACCATTTTCTTCATTAGCCGCTCTTCTTGTTGCTCATTACCAGCATCCTGTAACTCCTGCTGCCGAATAGCCTCCCGACGCCTGACAGCTTCTGGGCTGACATCTTTCCATGCTATGAGAAGCCCTCCCTTTTCCCCTTCAGTGATGGTACAAATCCCTTCGCGACCAAGATATTTCGCAAATTCCGTCAGACTCGGCCATTTTGTTGCATTCATATGTATGTGCTCTTTGTGAGAGATGTATTCCTGATAGAAATGGTTCACATCGATGGATTTTTCGCCATGGGAGGT
>Ga0307515_10001680_pt1 | contig 49324 bp, 36 predicted proteins | sample 17_EM_MG_FD_194513 | JGI IMG/M metagenome (GOLD analysis project Ga0307515, IMG submission 194513) | Populus trichocarpa ectomycorrhiza microbial communities from riparian zone in the Pacific Northwest, United States - 17_EM | ecosystem: Host-associated > Plants > Roots > Unclassified | place... | reverse complement strand
ACCGAATCGCGCCCCTCGATACATCGACCACCATGCGCGCCCAACACTCACGAAACCAGCCCGAACGAAACCAGCCTGGAGCCAGAAAACCCTGGAGTAGTGGGGCCAGAAAACCCCAGCGAAATCACAGCTGGCGATCATCGCGCCGTTCCCGGTGATCGTCTGGGGCGCCGACGAACTTGTCCGCTGGGCCCGCCGTCGCCGGGTCGGGGCGACACAAACTTCCCAACCCGCCCTGGCCGCAGCCGACCAACCGACAGCCGGGATTGAGAACGTGCTGGACCGGTAGCCACCGAACCGTGCGAGAGGGGACCGATTGAGGGGCAGCCGCTTCAAGATCACTCGGCACCCGGTATTTTTGTTCGTCGTGCTGGCCTACGCACTGGCCTGGGCCTGTTGGCTACCGCTGTTGGCAGACCGGCAGGATTGGGTGCGCTGGTCGGTGTCGCCGTACCTGCACCTGGCCGGGGCTCTCGGCCCCGCCATCGCCGCCGTCATCATCACCGCGGCGCTCGCGGGCAGGGTGGGCCTGCGCGACCTCCTGCGTCGTAGCGTCGCCTGGCGTGGCCGACTGCCGTGGCTGATGCTGGCCGTCCTCGGCCCGCTGGCACTGTTCGCGGTGGCGGCCCTCGCCGCCAGGATCGCCAACGGAGCCTGGCCGGACCTGAGCCGCTTCGGTGCCAGTACTGAATATCCGGCGCTGCCGTTGGTCGGCTACTGGATCGCCAACCTGGTCTTCTACGGCTACGGCGAGGAGATCGGCTGGCGCGGCTTCCTGCAACCGGCCCTGCAACGCCGCCGCTCAACCCTCACCGCCGCCATCCTGGTCAGCCTGGTCTGGGCGGGCTGGCACCTACCGCTGTTCGGCATCACCGACGGCTACCGCAGCATGCCGGCCATCAGCTTCGCCGGCTTCTACCTCAGCATTCTCGTCGCCTCACTGGTGCTGGCCTGGTTGTACCAGCGCAGCAACGCCAGCCTGCTCGTCCTGGCCGTGTTCCACGCCGGGTACGACATCGCCACCAACACCCCGACCACCACCACATTGATCCCCATCCTCATGGGCGCCGCCATCACCATGGCCGGCCTCGCCGCCATCCCCGCATTGGCCCGGGCACGACCGGCGAACCTCAACCGCACCGGGTAGGTCACGGAGTCGACGACTCGGAAGTGATGGTGGTGGGAATCAGCGGGACAGGGCAGGTGGCGTGGACGGCGACGTCTTGGCTGACGGTGCCGGGTCCGGGCCGGTCGGTGTGTCGTCGGTGGGTGCCGGCCAGGCCGGGTTGAGGGCGAACACGGCGGTGCGGATGTCGTGGATGATCGCGTCGACCTCGTCGATCTGGGTTTGCACGGCGCCGCGGGTGAGCGGATCGGTGGATCGTGACCCGGCGAACTGCAAGGCCAGGCCGTGGCGGAACAGGCGGTGGATGACGTGGTGGCGTAGGTCCTCACCGATCTGCTGGCGGTCGCCGAGCAGTCGCAGTTGCTCGGCGTCGGCGCGGGCCCGGCTCAGGTGCAGTGCCAGCCCGGCGTGCGCGGCGACCGCGGTGACCAGGTCCAGGTCGAGTTGGTCGAACGGTTCGGCGTCGGGTGCGCGGGAGACGGTCAGCACGCCGATGATGCTGTCGTCGGCGCCGATGAGCGGCACGGCGACGGTTTCCCCGATAGGGCCGTCCACGTGGTCGGCGGTGGCGGTCGTGCGGGGGTCGTTGATCGGGTCGCGGACCACGATCAGCTTTCCGGCGGTGATCGCGGCGCCGCTGACCGAGTTCGTCGCCGGGATGAGGCTGCCCTGCCGGGTCTGGTCGCCGTCGGTGACGGCCAGGTGTAGTTGTTCGGGGTCGTCGGTGGGGATGCTGACGTTCGCGGTGACGCCGCGCAGGGTTTCCCGGGCGTGGTGGACCAGTTGCTGTAATACCTCGTCGGTGTCGGTGCCGGCCAGCAGTTGGGTGCTGACCTCGACCATCGCGGTCTGCCAGGTGTGTCGCCGGCGGCTCTCGGACAGCAGGGTGGCATTCTCGATCGCCGCGCCGGCCGCTGCGGCGAGTGCCTGCACGAGCTGCTCGTCGTCGCCGGTGAACTCCTCGGCGTTCTGTTTCTCGGTGAGGTACAGGTTGCCGAGGATCCGGTCGCCGACCTGGATCGGCACGCCGAGGAACGAACGCGTCGGCGGGTGATGGTCGACCAGCAGGCCGAGCAGCCCCTTACCGTCCGGGAGGTGTCCGACCATGGTCACCACGTCCGCGTCCATGCCGGTATGCACGAATCGGGTCAGCCGGCCGTCGCTGACCAGGCCGAGGGCCGCGTAACCGGCGTCGACCAGCTCACGCGCCGCCTCCACCACGTGACGCAGCACCGCGTCGAGACTGTCGGCACGAGCCACCGCCAGGAACGCGCGCAACAGACCCCGTAGCCGTCCCTGCGCACCCTGCACGTCGCGCACCCGCAGCAGCAACTGTTCGAGGAGATCGTCCAACTCCAGCCGGGCGACCTGGGAAAACATCACGTCCCCGGCGGGGTGCTCATTGCCCGGTGGGGCGCTGGGGCTGGGTTTGTCATCGATCACGAAGTCACGCATGACGGTCACCGCCCTGACCACCGACATCGACGCCGGCGAGGTCGCGCACAATCTGACAGGTCACCTACCCGCTGGACAGCCGCCAAGTCGCGAACGGTCCAGCAGATCGCCGGGGTCTGGGGCAACACTTCACGCTACCGCGTGCGCGCGTGGTCGAGCACGCTCCGATCGGCGCAGCCCGTGGCAAAGGGCGTCGATCTCTTGCGACCGCGTGTGGTCGGCGGAAGGTGGCGACGCCGTTGCGGACCCGCACCGCTGACGACGGCCGGCAAAGCCTGGTCAACGGAGCGAGCAATCGAATTTCGTGAGTACGCGGGTCTTTTCTGTGGGTGAGCTGTGGGTTACTGTCAGCGGCGGCTGAGCTTCCTACTCGCCGGTACCGCTGCATCCGCTCTGACTGGCGAGGTGGCTCTAGTGCCGACTTTCGGGTCCAATGTGGATATTTTCCGAATCCTGACGGTCACGGCGCTGACGGTCTCCGCGGCGATCACCGTGCCGTCGATGGCATCCGCACAGGAAGCACACGAAGCACAGGAAGCGCAGCAAGCAGCGCCGAAACCAAGAAGAGAGATTGTCGAAGCCCGCACCGAGTACGACACCGTCTACGCGAACCCGGGCGGCACCACCACCCGGGTGATCTCCGCGGTCCCGGTCCGGGTGCACAGCGGCGGCGCCTGGCGCCCCATCGACACCACCCTCGAACGGCGCCCCGACGGCACGATCGGCCCGCGGGCGGCCTTGCTGGACGTGGCGTTCTCCGGCGGCGGTGATCAGCCCTTGGTGACGATCGGCGGTGACCTGACCCTGGGCTCGCCCTGGAAGCTGCCCGCTCCGCGCCTGGACGGCGACACCGCGACCTACTCCGATGTGCTCCCCGGCGTCGATCTCGCGATGAAGGCCGAGGCCGAGGGCTACCGCGAGGTCCTGATCGTGCACAACCGCGCGGCCGCCGCCCACCCCGGCCTGCGCGAGCTGCGCTTCGCGCTGCACTCCGGCGACCTGACCGTGCGCCGCACCGCCGGGGGTGGCCTGGCCGCGGTGGACAAGACCGGCACCGAGCAGTTCACCGCCGCCCCGCCGACGATGTGGGACACCTCGTCGGCGGCGGGAGCGGCCACGAGCGCGACCGGCAGCGGCTCCACGTCGATCGACGGCCCGGTCGAGGGCGACGAGGTCGCCCCGATGGCCCTCGCGGTCGGCGGCGGGATGGTGCGGATCAACCCGGACTCCGACCTGCTCACCTCGCGGGACACCCGGTTCCCGGTCTACCTCGACCCGGCGATGGGCGCCACCCGCACCCAGTGGGCGATGGTCAACCGCACCTTCCCGACCACCAGCTACTACAAGTGGGGCAACGGCAGCACCGACAACGGCGAGGGCATGGGCTATGTCAGCACCGCCGCCGACGGCACCCACCTCAAGCGGCTCTACTACGCCTTCAACACCAGCAACCTGCGGGTCACCGGCCGCACCATCGTGTCGGCCAAGTTCAGCGCCTTCCAGACCTGGTCCTACAACTGCACCGCGGCCGGCGTCGAGGCGTGGCTGACCAACGGGTTCAGCAGCAGCATGACCTGGAACAGCCAGCCCAGCTGGGTCGGCCCGCACACGCAGCGCAACGCCGCCAAGTACGGCCGCCCGGACTGCGTTCCCGGCGGCGCGTGGGTCGACTTCGACGTCCGCAACCAGGTGATCGCCTCGCAGCTGAAGTCGTGGGCGACGACCACGATCGGGCTCAAGGCCACCGACGAGGGCGCGAGCGTCGGCTGGCGGCGGTTCAAGAACAACGCCACGCTGCAGATCGAGTACAACACCTACCCGAACGTGCCCGCCTCCCGACAGATGATCTCGCCGACCACGGCCTGCGGGGGCAGCGTGCCGCGCGGCGACCTGCCGATCATGCAGACCACGGTCAGCGACCCGGACCCGGGCGACCAGGTGCGGGCCCGGTTCCAGATCTTCCGCAGCGGCGAGAGCACCCCGCGGTACACGTACCTGACCAGCCTGGGGACCAGCGGCGTGACCTACCGGCAGCAGGTGCCGGCGCTCACCGACGGGATGTGGACCTGGCGCGCCCAGAGCGTGGACGCCGGCGGCCTGGAGAGCGCCTGGACCGCGCTGTGCAACGTGACCGTGGACGGCTCCGCCCCGGTGCCGCCGCTGATCTGGTTCAACGGCGGTGATCTCTCGGTCGGCAGCGACCTGGACTTCCAGTTCACCACCAACGGCGCTCCCGACGTGGTCAGCTACCGGTACGCGGTCAACGGCGACGTGCCGACCTCCGCCTCGATCAACGTCTTCGACGGCAAGACGAAGGTCCGGATCAACTCGTTCGGCCCGTTCACCATCCGCGTCTGGTCGTACGACGCGGCCGGCAACCGCGGGGCCAGCGCGGCCTGGCCGCCGGAGGACCCGCTGATCATCGGCGCGACCGACGTCCTCGACTGGTGGCGGATGAACGAGGGCAGCGGCGCCTCGGCCGGCAACCTCAAACGCGCCAACCCGCTGGCCTTCACCGGCACCGTCGGCTGGGAGCCGGACTCGTGGGCCGACAGCGGCGCCGCGGTGTCGGTCGGCGCGAACTCCGCCGGCCTGGCCGGCGCCGGGGGCGGGCCGGCCGACGGCGGCCACCTCACGGTCTCCGCCTGGCTGAAGACCAGCGGCGGCACCGGCAAACGGGTCGCGGTCAGCCAGGACAACGGCACCAACGCGGCCTTCACCCTCGGCGTCGAGCGGAATTCCGGCGAGACCGTCGACCGGATCGTGGCGACACTCTACAAACCGGACGGCACCGTCGGCCTGCGCGTGCCCAGCTCGCTCGAGATCGAGCCGGGGCAGTGGCTGCACGCCACCATGACCCGCACCAACCAGCCGGACGGCACGGTCGTGCTCGGACTGTGGGTCACCGATCCGGCGGCCGGCGAGACCATCGCGAACCAATCGACCGACGAGATCGTCACCGGCGCGCTGGCCGCGGCACCGACCGGCAACGTGCGGGTCGGCGCGGAGTTCCGCGCCGGTGCGCTGACCAACTACTTCGGCGGGGCGGTCGACGAGGTGGTCACCGCCAAGGGTCCCTTCGACGACCAGCAGCGCACCTTCTGGCGCAAGCCGGTCATCTGATTTCTTCCGCGCTTCCTTCCGCAGCGAATGAGGACGGCATGGGCAACGGGGTGCGATTCAGCGATCGCAGGCAGCTGTTCCGGCTTCGCCGGGGGATGGGGGCGCTGGCGGGAGGCCTGGCCGTCACGCTGGTCGCCGGGCTGATCAGCCCGGTCGAGGCGGCGCCGCCGGACTTCGACGGGCCGCGGGCGCAGCGCACCACCAGGGTGCCGGTGGCCAAGGTCGCGTCGACGGCCACGGCGGCGGTGGCCAGGGACATCGCGCCCGTCCGGCCCGCGGTGCGCTGGCCGGCCACCGGGGTGGCCGAGGTCGCGTTGCCGGCCGCCGGCGCCGATTGGCAGCCGGCAAAAGATCTTCCGGTACGCGTCAAGCGCGCACCCGCCGCGACCACCGGCCGTGCCGACCGAGTCCCGGGAGTCCGGGTGCGCATGCACGGTCGCGACGCCGCCGAGAAGCTCGGTCTCACGGGCGTGGTCGTGCAGCTCGACCGCACCGACGGCGGCACCGCCGGATCGGTCGGTGTGGCCATCGACAGCAGGCAGTTCGCCGGTGCGCTGGGCGGAGACTGGGCGTCCCGCTTGCGGCTGCTGACCGTACCCTCGTGCTCTTTGACCACGCCCCACCTGGCGCAATGTCGCCGCACCACGCCGGTGGCCGGCTCCCAGGTCGCGTCCTCCGGTGTCGCCGAAGGCACCGTCGCCGCCTCCGCGGTCGTCGTGCTCGCCGCCGGGGTGTCCGGCTCGTCCGGCGACTACTCCGCCTCGGGGCTGAGCCAGTCCGCCACCTGGAGCGCCGGCACCCAGAGCGGCAGCTACACCTGGTCCTACCCGCTGCGGGTGCCGCCCGCGGTGGGCGGCCCCAGCCCGCAGCTCGGGATCAGCTACGACTCCGGCGCGGCGGACGGCAAGGCGGCCGCGACCAACAACCAGCCGAGCTGGCTCGGCGAGGGCTTCGAGATAGGCGCCGGTTTCATCGAACGGCGCTACGTCTCCTGCCAGGAGGATATGACCGACGGCAACAACAGCACCAAGACCGGCGACCTCTGCTGGAAGACCGACAACGCCACGCTCTCGATGGCCGGCCAGGGCAGCGAACTGCTGCTGGTCAAGGACACCACCAACACCTGGAAGCTGAAGAACGAGAACGGCGCCCGGATCGAGCGGCTGTTCAACGCCACCGGCAGCCCGGACAACAACGGCGAATACTGGAAGCTCACCACCGCCGACGGCACCCAGTACTTCTTCGGCAAGACCAAGCGGTACGCGTCCGACCCGCTCACCTCGAACGCCACCCTGACCGCGCCGGTCGCCGGCAACCACAGCGGCGAGGAGTGCAACGCGGGCACCTTCACCGCGTCGTTCTGCACCCAGGCCTGGCGGTGGAACCTCGACTACGTCGTCGACGTGCACGGCAACTCGATGAGCTACTTCTACACCCGCGAGGTCAACCGGTACGGCAAGGAGGCGGCCACCAAGGTCGCCGACTACGACCGCGGCGCCTACCTCACGGAGATTCACTACGGCCAGCGCAGCGGCTCCGAGGGGTCGGTGCCGCCGGCCAAGGTGGTCTTCGACGTCGCCGAGCGCTGCGTCCCGTCCGGCGCCATCACCTGTGCCGAGAGCCAGCTGACCAGCGCCAACGCCGCGTACTGGCCGGACGTGCCGTTCGACCAGCTGTGCGCCACCACGGCCACCTCCTGCCCGGACCGCGGCTCGCCGTCGTTCTTCACCCGCAAACGGCTGACCAAGGTGACCACCAGCGTCCTGACCGCGAGCAACTCGCACACGCCGGTGGACTCGTGGACGTTCGCCCAGGAGTTCCCGGCGACCCCGGACTCCTCACCCAAGGGCCTGGCGCTGAACGGCATCACGCACACCGGTCACGTCGGCACGGCCGTCACCATGCCGCCGGTCACCTTCGGCTATGAGATGCTGCGCAACCGGGTGGAGGGCTTCATCGACGGCCCGGTGATGTGGAAGCCGCGGCTCAACCTGGTTCGCAACGAGACCGGCGGCCAGATCTCGATCGTCTACGACCGGACCGGCTGGTGCCACGCGACCAGCAACGCCCCGGGCGCGCCGGCCACCAACACGAAGAAGTGCTTCCCGTCCTACTGGACGCCGGAGGGCGCCTTCGAGCCGACGCTGACCTGGTTCCACAAGTACGTCGTCAGCCAGGTCAGCGAGAAGGACCTGGTCGGCGACGCGGTCGACACCGTCACCAACTACACCTACGGCGGCGGCGCGGCCTGGCGGTACGACAACAACGACCTGACCCGCGCCAAGTACCGCACGTGGAGCGACTGGCGCGGCTTCGAGACCGTCGAGACGGCCCGCGGCAACGACACCGGCAGCACCATCATCGAGCGCAAGAAGTACCTGCGGGGCATGCACGGCAACCGGACCGCGTCCGGCGGCTCGGACTCGGTGTCGGTGTCCGACAGCAAGGGCGGCACGACCGTCGACCACGACCGCACCAACGGCACGGTCCTGGAGCAGACCAGCTACAACGGCGGCACGGTCGTGTCGACCACCATCAACAAGCCGTGGATCAGCGCAGCCACCGGCACCGCCGCCAACGGGGAGACGTCCACCTTCACCGGGCCAGGCACCGCCACCACCTATCTGCGGCTGTCGACCGGCAGCGAGCGGGTCACCCGGGTGACGACCACCAACGACGGCACGTACGGGATGACCACCCAGGTCGACGACGAGGGCGACATCGGCACCACCGCCGACGACCGGTGCACCCGATCCACGTACGCGCGCAACACCGCCGCCTGGCTGACCGGGACGGTGAACTGGCAGCAGACCGCCGCGGTGAAATGCGCCACCACCCCGGCCGCGGCGCAGATCCTCAGCGAGACCCGCACCCTCTACGACGGCGGCGACCACGGCGCGCCGCCCACCCGCGGCATGATCACCGAGACGCAGGCGCGCTCCGACCAGACCGGCACGATCGTTTCCCGGGCCAAGGCCACCTACGACAGCCGCGGCCGGGTGGAGACCTCGACCGACGCCCTCGGGAAGGTCACCCGCACCAGCTACGTACAGCGGGCGGTCACCGGGCAGACCTACACCGGTGGCCTGGTCTCGGTCACCACCACCAACCCGCTGACCTATGTGGCCACCACCGCGGTCAATCCGGCCTGGGGCGTGCCGGAGACCGAGACCGACGCCAACGGCAAGGTGACGTCGCTGGCGTACGACGGGCTCGGCCGGCTCGCCTCGGTGTGGCTGCCCACCCAGCCCAAGGGTGCGAACCCGAGCGCGCCGAGCATGCGGTTCGGCTACACCCTCAGCAACACCGCGCCGGCCGTGGTGAAGTCCGAGGAGCTGCGCAGCAACCTCACCGGAACGCCCTCGTACATCACCAGCTATGAGCTCTTCGACGGCCTGCTGCGGCCGAAGCAGACCCAGTCGCCGGAGGCCGGCGCCGACGGCGGCCGGATCGTCAGCGACATCGAGTACGACTCGCGTGGCCTCGCCATCAAGCGCAACGGACCCTACTACGCCGCCGGGGCACCGAGCGGCGGCCTGGTGCGCGTCACCGACGTGCAGAAACAGGTCTCCAACGAGATCACCTACGACCGGGCCGGCCGGGTGACCAGGGAGCGGTTCGTCTCGGCCGGCGTCGAACGCTACGTCACCACCACGGCGTACGGCGGGGACTTCGTGACCATCGACCCGCCGGACGGCCAGACGCCGACCACCGCGTGGAACGACGCCCGCGGGCTCACCACGAAGGTCTGGAAGTACAAGGCGAACAGCCCGGACGCGGCGGCCGGCTACGAGGAGACCACCTACGCCTACCACCCGAGCGACAAGCTCAAGCAGATCCGTACGCCCAGCGGCGCGAAGTGGGACTACACCTACGACTTCCGGGGCCGGCTGACCCAGTCCGACGACCCGGACAAGGGCGTCACCACGCTGACGTACGACGCGAACGACCGGGTGGTCACCAGCCGTGACGCGCGCGGGCAGACCCTCTGGACCGGCTACGACGACCTGGGCCGGGTCACCGAGACGCGGCAGAACGGCGCGACCGGCACGCTGCTGACCAAGCGCACCTACGACACCCTCGCCAAGGGCAAGCCCACCGCTTCGATCCGCTACTCCGGCGGCAACCCGTACACCACGGAGATCACCGGGTACGACGACGCGTACCGGCCGACCGGCGGCAAAACCACCATCCCGGCCGCGGAAGGCGCCCTGGCCGGCGAGTACACCTCGGGACTGACCTACAACGCGGTCGGCGACGTCACCCAGCTGAAGCTGCCCGCCGTACCCGGCTTCGCGACCGAGACGCTCGAGACGATCTACGACGACCGGCTCGGCCTGCCGGCCAACCTGTCCAGCAACAACGCCGGGGTCGGTTCGGTGGTCAACGGCGTGATCCGCTCGCCGTTCGGCGAGGGCCTGATCGTCGGGCTGGGCATCCCCGGCAAGGCGGTCTGGTTCGGCTACGCGTACGAGGAGGGCACCCGCCGGCTGATCGGCTCGACCGTGCAGCGCGAGACGCAGGGCGGCCCGACCGACGCATCGCTGCGGTTCGACTACGACAAGGGCGGCAACGTCACGTCGATCGCCGACAGCCCGACCGCGGCCGGCTCCGCCGCGGAGACGCAGTGTTTCCGCCACGACACCCAGGCGCGGCTCACCGAGGCGTGGACGCCGACCAACGGCTGCACCGCCGACCCGGCGATCGGCGCGGTCGGCGGTCCGGCCGGCTTCTGGCACTCGTACGCCTACGACCTGGGCGGCAACCGGAAGACCGAGACCCAGCACACCATCTACGGCGACATCCAGCGGGCATACACGTCGCCCGCGCCGACCGCGACCGGCAAGGGCCGGCCGCACGCCGTCTCCCAGGTCGCCACCGACTCGCTCGGCACCCTGACGACCGTCGCGTACGGCTACGACGCCACCGGCAACCTCACCTCCCGCAACACCAGCGGCGCCACCACCTCGTCGGAGGCCTTCAACTTCAACCTTGAGGGCCGCCTCGAGTCGACCACCAAGAACAGCGTCACCAACAGCTCGTACGTCTACGACGCGGACGGCGACCGGCTGATCAAGAAGGAGAACGGCAAGGCCACCCTCTACCTGGACGGTACCGAGGTCGAGCTGACCACCGCCACCGGCGCGACGGCCGCGACCCGCTACTACCAGTTCGACGGCAAGACCGTGGCGACCCGGCAGAGCGGCAGCGGGGGAGTGCGGCTGCAGTTCGCCGACCACCAGGGCACCCCGATCTGGTCGGTGGACCGGGACACCACCAACGGCGTGCAACGGCGCCGGTTCACCCCGTTCGGCGCCGACCGGCAGGGCTTCGCCCCGTCGCCGTTCACCAGCACCAAGGCCTTCGTCAACGGTGACCGGGACGTGGCCACCGGGCTGACCCACCTGGGCGCCCGCGAGTACGACCCGTCGATCGGCCGGTTCATCTCGGTCGACCCGGTGCTGAACCCCGCCGAACCACAGACCCTCAACAGCTACGCGTACGCCCGGAACAACCCGGTGACGCTCAGCGACGCCTCCGGCATGTACGCGGTCTGGGACCCGGTGAGCGGCGGCTACACCTGCTACGGCCCGTGCGGGTCGGCGGCGCCGTGGGAGGACAGCTACAGCCCCAAGCAGGACCACAAGGTCCGCTACGGCGGCTCCGACTACAGCAGGAAGAACGCCGGCCGCGACGTCCGCGGCGACGCGAAGCAGGACTACGCCAAGCGTCAGGTGCAGGCGGCCGAGCAGAAGCAGGCCGAGTACAAGCGCAAGCTGATCAAGGCGGCCAAGCAGCTCGGCAAGATCCTCATGGACGAGCTGGGCATCACCGCCGGCCTGGACTGCTTCACCAAGGGCGACCTGGGCGCCTGCGCGGAGACCGCGGTCAACGTGCTGCTCTCCGCGATCGGCGGCTTCGCCGCGAAGGTCATCGGCCGGTACGCGTTCCGCTGGAAAGCCGGCGCACGACTCGTCAAGAGCCTGTGGAAACTGGGCGGCGAGATCGCCGACGGCGTGAAGGGCCTGTTCAAGGCCGGCGACGATCTGAAGGACGCCAACCGCAAGCTCCAGCAGGTGGGCAGGTCCTGCCGGCGGGGCGGCAACAGCTTCGACGGCGCGACCAGGGTCCGATTGGCCGACGGGTCGTCGAAACCGATCAGTCGGATCCGGGCCGGCGACCGGGTCCTGGCCACCGATCCGGTCACCGGGCGTACGGCGCCCCGGGTGGTGACCCGCCTGATCGTGGGCACCGGACTGAAGGATCTCGTCGAGGTCACCGTGGCCACCGCCGCGGGCACCAGGACGCTCGTCGCCACGGCCAACCACCCGTTCTGGATCGAGAACGACCGGCGCTGGACCGACGCCGGCGACCTGGACCGCGGCGACACGGTGGGCACCGCCCTCGGCCGCACCGTCACCGTGACCGGCGCCCGCGAGTACTCGCGCCACCAGACGGTCTACAACCTCACCGTCGCCGGCCTGCACACGTACTATGTGCTGGCCGGAGAGACGCCGGTCCTGGTCCACAACGACGGCGACGACGAGCGTCCCTGGTGGGACACCGACGACCTCGACGAGGAGTATTCGGAGTACGCCGACGAGTACGAGGATCTCGATCCCGAAGAAAAGATGCTGCGGGGTAACAACCAGAACAGTAAGAAGAAGGTGAACTACGAGATGCGGCGGCAGGGCCTGGACCCGAACGACCGCGAGGCACGCGGCAAGGTGCACGAGGGGATCGGCGACCGGAAGATGGACGACAACCCTGACGCCTCCACCGAGGAGGTCCGTGAGGCGATCGAGGACGCGGGCGGAAGCTGCGATTGACCGGTGACCTCCAGCCACTGCTCGACATGCTCGATGCGCTGCGCGGCCTGACCATGCGGAGCACCCGGATGCTGGCCGACGACGACGTGGTCACGCTCGCCTTCGGCCTGCAGACCCCGCCGGATCAGCCGCTACGCCGCTGGTCCTTCCGGGTCTACTCGATCGCCTGGCGCATCCAGTCCGGCACCCGGCTCATCGCCGGCAGCGAGGACGAGCACGATGTGCTGCGCGAAACCGTCAGCGTGCTCGACGGGCGTGCCGTTCAAGCGGTCTCGCTGCGCCCCACGACGATGGACACCACCTTCGACTACGGCGACCACGAGCTGCGCATCTTCCCGGTGACGTCGGTCGCCGACCCGCGCCACTGGCAGCAGTGGTCCGTCCGGACACCCAGCGGCGGCTACGTCGACGTCGGCCCCGGCGCCACCTGGTCGCGGAGAGGAGCCCCCGGTGAGCGGAAGCAGTGACGACGTCCGCCGCCTGCTCGAACCGATCGTGGGCGGCGTGGTCACCGAGACCCGGGTGTCGGCCGGCTCCTGGCTCGACCTGGAGATCGGCGGCACCCTCATCTGGATCAATATGACCGCCTGGCTCCTGGAGTCCGCCACGGACTTCCTGCTGGCCTGCGAGGACCGGACCGAACGCATCGCCGAGGTCATCGCCGGCCTCGCCGGGCGCCGGCTGACCGGCGTCACGGTCACCCCGTTCCTCGACCTCACCCTGCACTTCGACGACCTGCGGCTGGTCACCTTCACCGTGCAGGCCCACGGTGACAGTCACCACTGGCTGGCCGAGCTGACCACCGGGCACACCCTGTTCGCCGGGCCCGGGCAGACCTGGTCGCTGGTCCGGACCGGCGCCTGACCGATCCGCGTCAGGTGCACCGTCCCTGCTGTCCATGGCTTCCAGTTCGGCTGCGAGGGGGATGGCTTCCGCAACGCCGAGCCGTTGGAAGATCGTCAATGCATGGCGCATGTCGCCCAATCCGCCGGCGACGTTGGATCGGCCGATGCCCTCGACGGCCCGGCCTGGTCGCTCGCCGACGAGCTAGGCGCCGCCTCCTAGAAAATCTATGTCTGAGTTAGTAGACATGCTTGCCTCGGTCGGCTAACGTTCCTGGTGTCGAGAACGAAGCAACAAAAAGACGCAGACGAGAAACCGCCTGTCAGAGGCGAAGGGCTGGACCGACAACGACCCGGCTCGAGCACGTCGCAGTTGATAGGGAAGTTGCAGGATCCCCGGGGTTCCCGGGGGAGTGCATCAGGTGGCGGGGCCGACGTCAGGTATCAGGGCTTCGCCGCAGGCAGGAGCCTTCGTCGTACGTGTTCGGGGCCATGAAGTCGCGTGGGGTTCCGGCGCCGGCGGACCAGTACGAGAGATATAGATGTCAGGAAGCCAGAGGAAAGGGAGGGCCGTACACCGTTGGATCGCCCGCTGTCGGCCGCATGTATCGGGCTGGGCGCGGACACCGAGGTTTTCCATCGAACGAGAGGTGGTCTCCGGTCACGCTTATGCGATCCTCGCACCCGAAACCCTCGGCGAGGGCTGGTGTGGATACGACAAGCCGACGTTCCTGTCGGTAGATGGTGTTTCTGACCCGTAACCCTGGGCCCCGGCGCTTCTCTAGCGCCGGGGCCCTCGTGATGGAGGTGATGCATGGCCCAACCGGACGACACGCTCGACGACGAGGACTACCCCGCCTACACGATGGGCCGCGCCGCGGAGATCATCGGCTGTACGCCGGATTTCCTGCGCCGGCTCGGCGACGCGAAACTGATCGACCCTTTGCGGTCCGGTGGGGGGCACCGCCGCTACTCCCGTTATCAGATCCGGCTCGCTGCCCGGGCCCGCGAGATGTGTGACCAGGGCACCGACATGGGCTCCGCCGTACGGATCATCATCCTCGAGGACCAGCTCGAAGAGGCCCTGCGGCACAACGCCGATCATCAGGATCGTCGAGCTTCCTGACCGGGGGTCCTGAACCAACAAGTCCGCCACCCGAACCGGGTGGCGGACTTTCGTCGTGCTGGGTGTGTGTCAGGGCGGCGGCCGCGGAGTAGGGCCGGCGGCGTCGGGCTGATGCTCGGCGTCCCCTGCCTGGGCCACCGGCTCCACGGCCGGTCCTGGTTGTGGTCCGGCCGGCTCGGGGCCGGACGCGACGGGTGGGGCGGGTGGCGCCGGCGGGGTGGGCGGTTCGTCGAAGCTGGCGCCGATGAGCGCGTCGAACTCGGTGCGGACCAGTTCGGGGTCGCTGGTGATGAGTTCGGTGAAGGCTTCGTCGAAGCCGCGGTCCCATTCCGGGGACAACGCGGTGCCCGCCTTCGCAATGGGGTTGCTGGTCATGCCGGTCACCACCCGCCACAAATCCGATTCCCTACCAGGGCTGACGTGACGAACCGCCGGTCAGCCGGTGATCACTTTCTGCTCGGTGTGCTGCCGCCCGGCCACGCTGATCTTGCGGGGCTTGGCTTTCTCCGCGATCGGGATCCGCAGGACCAGCACACCGTTGTCGTATGCGGCGTCGATGTGCTCGGCGTCCAGGGCGTCCCCGAGGAACAGCTGGCGGGAGAACACCCCGAGGGGACGTTCGGTCGCCTGTGCGGTGGCCTGCTCGCCTAGATCGATCGGGCGGCGTTCGGCGCGCACGGTCAGCACGTTGCGTTCCACGTCGATGTCGATCGCGTCGGCGTCGACCCCGGGCAGGTCGAACGCGAGCACGAACTCGTCGCCGTTGCGGTAAGAGTCGACGGGCATCGCCGTCGGCCGTGACCAGGTCCCGGCTGTGGCAGTGCCGAACAGCTGCTGGGCGAGCCGGTTGACCTCGGTGAAGGGTTCGCTGCGCATCAACATGTTCCCCACCTCCTGCGGTATCGACTTGGCGGTCAATGCGCGATACCTTTTTTAACACGTCATCGCCACGATGACAAGTAGGTCGTCAACGAAAAGATGACACGAGATGAGGTCCGCGTGTCTGACACACCCGCCGGGGCCGTGTTGCCGGCGCCCGCGAGCCGGGATCTGGCGGTGGTCGCCGCCGCGATCGCCGCCACCGCACACGCGGTTCAGCAGCCCGCCACCGACCATGCGGCCCTGAAGCCGGCCGAACTGCTCGACGCCCTGGTGCTGCTGCGCTGGGTACAGAACGAACTCGCCGGTCTCGAACCGACCCTGATCGCCGCCGCCCGTGCCGCCGGGATCTCCTGGCAGGCCCTGGCCCCCGCCCTCGGCGTGGCCAGCCGCCAGGCCGCCGAACGCCGCTACCTACGCAGCACCGCGGCGGCCACCGACCAGCCCGGCGACACCCGCGACGCCCGCGTGCAGGCCGAACGCGACCGCCGGTCCGCCCACCGCGCCGTCACCCAGTGGGCCAACGACAACACCGCCGACCTACGCCGCCTTGCCGGGCAGATCACCGCCCTGACCGACCTTGATGACACTGCCGCCACCGCCCTCGCCCGGCTGCATCAGGCCCTCGGCGACCCTGACGCGTCCGCCCTGCCCGCTCTACTCGCGGCGATCCACCACCATTTGCCGGAGCATCCCGACCTGGCCGGCCAGATCGACACGGTCACGGCCCACACCGACCAGATCCTGCACCAGCGCCCATCTCAGGCCGGTGGCCGCTCGTCGGCCGACGGCGGTGGCATCTCCGCAGCATCCGCGGCCAGCCGGACGGCACGCTGATCGATCGCGTCCGCCTGTGCCAGCACCGCGTCGCCCAACGCTCGCAACCGCGCTGCCGTTCTTGCGCTGCGCGCCGCCGCGGCGCTGACATGGACCCGGGCCGCGGCGCGGCGCAACTGCTGCGCCGTCAATCGCATCACCGCAGCGGTACGCGCCAGCTCCCGGCCGCTGAACCCGTGCCCTGCCATGCGCACATCCGTACCCGCAACCGCGTACGTCATTCCGCAGCAGCGCATCCCGAACGGAGCGGCGCGCCGACAAGTCGCAAAGGGACGGCGACCGAGCGGACCCGCGATGGCGGGCGACGGAGTCGGCGAGATGGAGAACGCCGACACCATCCGCCCGGACTCATGCAACGACTGCCGTACCAGGGCGAGGCGCCGAAGAAGGCCCACAGACCACGAAAGGCCAGCACCACGACAGACTGAAAACCACCCGGTGGCCGTCCCGCTCCCGGCCGCCCCAGTCATGATCACGAGGTCCGGCTGCCGTACTGGAAGATGGACCTGTCGGCACGTGCCGTGCAGTATGTTCAACGGCCTGGTCTAGAAAGTGGAGGATGGCGGCATTGCGCAGCGCCAAAGGGCCGGCACGGCACCGAGTGATGGTGGCTGGAGGCGTTACCGCCGCGGGGCTGATGGCCTCGATGCTGGCGGTGCTGGCGGTTCAGATGGTCGTCGCCCGGCGCAGCATCCCCGTGCCGCAGGATCCACCGCCGCGCGGCCGGGCGGCACACGGTCCCCGGTCCCGGGCCGGAGCATTCACCATGGTGGTTCTCGGGGACTCGTTCGCGGCCGGCTACGGGGCCGGGCGTTCCCGGGAAACCGCCGGTAGCCTGCTGGCGGCCGGTGTCGCTCGCCGTCTGCAGCGCCGGGTGGAGCTGTCGACCCTGGCCGTCGTCGGCGCCGAGACGTCGGGTCTGCGTCATCAGGTGGACAACGCCGTCGGCCTGCGGCCGGACCTCGCGGTCATCTTCATCGGCGGCAACGATGTCACCCAGCTTGCGGCGCACAATACCCCGGCCCGTGAGCTCGGCGCGGCCGTGCGGCGGCTCCGCCGGGTGGGTTGCCGGGTGGTGGTCGGAACCTGCCCCGATCTCAGCGTGCTGCCGGCCTTCCGGCCGCCGCTGCGGTGGTTGGCCTGGCTGCTGAGCCGGCGGCTTGCGGCGGCGCAGACGAGCGCGGTCACCCGCGCGGGTGGCTCGACCGTTTCGCTGGCCAAGCTGCTCAACCCCTGGTTCAGAGCCGATCCGGTACGGATGTTCAGCGTGGACCTGTTCCACCCGTCGGCCGAGGGCTATGCGCGCGCCGCCGCCGTCACCCTGCCGGCCGTTCTCGCTGCCCTTCGAGACCACCCGCTCACTTCTGCGGTTCCGCGTCAGGACCGGCGGGAGCGCGAGCGGCTGCCCGGGTACGGAGACAGGTGGGCGGCCGCCGGACGTGCCTGGACGAGGCTCGCCTAACAGGAAGAGTCGCCGGTGGAATCGGGCAGGGGCCTAACCCGGCCTCGGCCTGGGCACGATCCGCTCCCTAGGATTCGAGCACCATCCGGCTCGACATCGAGATTTCACCAGGAGAATCGTTGCTATCGCTCGGCACATCAAGGGCTGTTTCCATCAGGGTTGCCATGGCGGTCGGTGTCGCGGTTATCGGCACCGGGCTGGGCGCCGGCGCGCCGGCTGCCGTCGCGGCGCCCAGGTCGTCCGTGCAGTTCGTCGCCCTCGGTGACTCGTACGCGGCCGGCGTCGGAGCCGGCACTGAGAGCACCGCCTGCCGGACCACCTCCGGGGCCTACGCCGCGCTGTGGTCCATCACGAAGCCGGAATCCGCCAAGCTGGACCAGGCAGGCTGCAGCGGGGCGACATCCTCGGACGTCGTGGACCGCCAGCTGGGCGCGCTGAATGCGGACACGGATCTCGTCAGTCTCACGGTCGGCAGCAACGACCTCGGCCTCACCGATGCCGTGCGGGTGTGTGTCGGCAAGGAGAAAAGCGCGCCGTGCGTCGCCGCGCTGGCGGCGATCCGAGCGGATCTGACCACCAAGCTGCCGACCGGCATCGGAACGCTGCTCGCGACGATCAAGACGAAGGCAGCGAATGCCAAGGTGGCAGTGGTCGGATATCCCCTGCCGTTCGTCGAGGCGACCGACTGCCCCGCCTTCCCCGCGGCCAAGTCGTTGCGCGACGCGGGAAATGCCGCGGTCTCCGGCCTGAACTCGGTGCTGGAAGCCCAGGCGCAGCAGGCCGGTGCCGAGTTCGTGAGCGTCGCCGCCGGGTTCGCGACACACGGCTTGTGCGGGGCATCCCCGTGGCTGGTGGGGCTGGAAGGGCTGGACGCGCAGACGACGCTTCATCCGACCCTGGAGGGGCAGCGGCAGGGCTATCTGCCGGCCTTCACCCAGGCCGTGGGCTCGGTCGACGAGATGCTGGCCTGGATCGCCGAGCGCGACGCGCCGTCGGCCGGTTCGGCAGCATCAGGTGACGCCTCGTCCGCCGGCTTCGGCGGATGGGTGTGGTGGCTCGTCGGCGGGATCGCGGTCCTCGTCGTGGTGAGCGCGCTGAGCGTCGTCTTGGTGCGACGGGGCGCCCGCCGCGCCGCGACCGGCCGATGACGTCGAACCCGGGAAGGCGTCGTCGCATCGCCGAACTACTGTGGCTCCTCCACAACCGGATTCACGGATGTCCATCTGTGTGATCTGTTTACCGCGAGGAGTCACCTTGACCCACCAGCCCGCTGCTTTCCATCGCCGTACGTTGTTCAAGACGGCGGCCGTGACCGCGGTAGGCGCGCAGCTCTTCCTGCCGGGCCGGGCGCGGGCCGCGTCCAGGTCCGGCACGGACCCGGTCCTTGACTCCATCATCGACTGTGACTCCTGGGCCGCGCGGCCGGCGAAGGTGCCGGTGGTGCTGAGCCCCGGCACCACCCAGAAGATCGTGGTGCACCACACGAACTTCCCGAACACCACGGATCTCTCGCGGGAGCGGGCCATCGCGCTGGCCCACGAGATCCAGGATCTGCACCTGGACACCAGGGGTTTCGACGACACCGGCAATCACTTCACGGTCAGCCGGGGCGGGTACATCCTGGAGGGTCGGCACCGCAGCTTGGAGACGCTGCGCGGCGGCACCGAACAGGTGATCGGCGCGCACGCGGTCAGCGAGAACCGGCGGTCCATCGGCATCGAGAGCGAGGGCGTGTACGTCACCGAGTCGCCCACCCAGGAGCTGTTCGACTCGGTGGCCAAGCTCTGCGTGACCATCTGCCGGCAGTACGGCCTGGGGCCGAACCAGATCTTCGGCCACTGGGACTTCGCCGCGACGCTCTGTCCCGGCGCCGCCTACTATCCGATGTTCCCCCTCCTGCGCCGGAAGGTCGCCCGGGTGCTGTGCACCAAGCTCGCCGACATCCCGGTGCGGACGTGGCCGAACATCATGTCCAGCAGCAACGGCACGGTCGTAGCGACCATGCAGTTCCTGCTGCGGTCGCGCGGATACGCCCTCACCCCGGACGGCGGTTTCGGGCCGATCAGCGTCGCCGCCGTGCAGGACTTCCAGACCATGCAGGGGCTGCCGCCGGCCACCGCCGGCGAGGTCGGCAACGCTACCTGGGAGCGGCTCATCGTTCCGCTGGACGCCAACTCGACCGGTGACCCGGTCACCGGCCTGCAGAAGATGCTGCAGGAGCGCGGCCACACCGGGGTGACGCAGACAAGCGTCTTCGACACCGCCACCGACACCGCGGTCCGTGCCGCCCAGCGGCTGCACGGCCTGCCCGAGACCGGCCAGGTCGACACGGCGACCTGGTGCGCCGTGGTCGGCGGCATCGTCCGCGAGGAATTCGCCGCCACCCGCTGATCCGGCGGAGCTGCCATCGATGGGTTGATAAGGTGTCGCCGACCATGCGGGCTTTCGGCGGTTGGGCGGGGAGGTTGCACGGTGGCTGAGCTGCGGCTACTCGGACCGGTTGAGGTTCTCGCCCACGACGGAGTCGTGCACGCCGGCGAACCGCGCCGCTTGGCGGTGCTGGCGGCGTTGACGGTCGACGCCGGGCGGGTGGTGTCGACGACGACGCTGATCGACCGGGTCTGGGGCGACGGCCCGCCCGGGCAGGCGGCCCGGACGCTCGGCACCTACATCACCCGGATCCGCCGAGTGCTGGAGAAGTCCTTCAGCGACTCGACGGTGACCGTGATCAACCAGCCGGGCGGCTACCGGTTGGCGGCCCGGCCCGGCCAGGTCGACCTGCTCCACTTCCGCGAGCTGGTCGTTCGGGCCCGGGTGGCCTCCGGTACGCCCGAGGAGCGCGTCGACTTGCTGAGGCAAGCCGTCGCGCTGCACCGGGGCGACCCGCTCACCGGAGTGGAAGGGGCATGGGCGGTACGCACCCGCGAGCAGCTGACCGGGGAGCTCCTGACGGCCAGGGCGGAGTGGGCCGAGGCGGAGCTGGCCGTCGGCAACGCGACGGCGGTGCTCGCGCCGCTGGCCACGCTGGCCGACGCGAATCCCCTGGTGGAGCCGTTGGTCGTGGCGTTGGTGCGGGCGCTGGTCGGCGCGGGCCGGCCGACCGAGGCGCTGGAACGGTGCCGCTCGCACCGGCAGCGGCTCGCCGATGAGTACGGCACCGACCCGAGCCCGCAACTGATGCATCTCTATGAGACCGTCCTGCGCGCCGACCACCAGCCGGCTGCTGCGGCGCGGGCCGCTGCCATATCGGCGACGCCGGCCGAGGTGCCGGCTGCCGAGGAGCCCGCTCCGCCGCCAGCGGCCGGGTCCGTTGCGGGCGCGGTCGAGACGCGGCCTGCCGGTGTCGATGCCGACGGGTCCGTTCCCGCGCGGCCGCGTCGTTGGCGCCGCCGGCGCTTCACAATGGCCTTCGCCTTGGTCGTCACGCTGGCCGCCGCGCTTGGCACCGCCGCCCTCGTCCTGCCTTCCGGCCGGTCGGCAGGCCAGCCTTCCGACCGGCCTTCCGACCGGCCTTCCGACCGGCCTTCCGACCGGCCTTCCGACGGTCGATTCACCGCTACCGAGGACTTCTCCGGCACCGGGCTGGCACCCATGCAGTGGAGCGCCCACGAGACACCGCAGGAAAACGGATCGTCCTGGTCACCGAGCAAGGTCCGGGTCGGCGGTGGGGAACTGCAGATCAACGGTACGGGCCGGAACCCGACCGGCAGCGGCAATATGGCCGGCTCCGTGTGCTGGTGTCTGGAACGCGGAGTCATCCGTACCTACGGGGTGTGGGAGGTCCGGGCCAAGTTCGATGTCGGCACCGGGTATGCCCCGGTCATCGGGCTGTATTCGGGCGACGACGAGAAAACCCCGGGTTGGGGCTTCATGACGCTGGCGCGGCTCGACGACGGCGAGCGCCGGCTCATGTATCCGGTGCTGCGCGACGCGGACGGCAGCCTGATCGACGGCGCGACGGTGCCGGGGGACTTCACCGGCTGGAACACGTACTCGATTGAATGGCGGGCCGATTTCGTCACCGTCTCCCTCAATGGCGCGGTCGTCTTCGACACCCGGAAGCTGCCCGCCCGGGTGACCATTCCGTCTGTCCCGATGTTCCTGTACGTGCAAGTGATTCCGGGGCCCGCGGGCTCGGTGCCGGCGCCGAATCTGGCCACGCCCGATCAGGTGACGACGCACGTGGACTGGGCCCGGTACACGAGCTGACCGGCTCCGAGCCCGAGCCGGTGCTCCATCGCCGGCGCGTTTGCCCTGCGTAACGGGCACCTCAGCAATTCCACAGCCGAGCCGTCGGGACTGCCCTGCGACGCTGTCGCCGCGGAACGAGCCGGCCGAGGTGAGCTAGGGCAACAGGGGCATGTCGGCCGGCCGCCGTCCCGGATCGCGCACCCTTCATGTCCTACAGGAGCAGCTTCATGTCTTTGCGCAGAAAACCGTCCGCTAGGCGCGCCGTGGTTTCGATCGTGGCGATCGCCGCGATGGCGGCCGGTGCGGCTTTCGGGAGCACGAGCGCGGCGGCCGCCGACGCTGACGGCTACAAGATGCCGAGCCGATCCGGTGGTGCGTGGGCCAGCGGAACGTTCGTTCCCGGTTACGACACCCAGCGCTACGCGGCGTTCGCCGAATACCGGCAGCGGCCCCTGGACCTCGTCTCCACCTTTCCGTCGCGGGCGACCTGGGATGATTTCATCGAGCCCGGTGAAGCGTATGCGAGTTTCACCGGGCAGCCGTACACGATGGTGTACGGCGTCCCGCCCATTCCCGAGGTGGAAGACGCGTCGATGGCCGAGTGCGCGGCCGGTGACTACAACGACAAGTGGACGACGTTCGGTCACACCCTGACCGACGCCGGCCTGGGGTCCTCCATCATCCGCCTGGGCTGGGAGATGAACGGCGACTGGTACCGCTGGGGCGGCGACGCGGTCGCGTACCGGGACTGTTTCCGGCAGGTGGTCACGACGGTCCGCGCGGTCGCACCGAACCTGAAGTTCGACTGGAACGTCAACCGGGGACAGAGCACCGGCATCCCGGACACCGCCGAGCTGCGGAACGTGGCCTACCCGGGCGACGAGTACGTCGACATCATCGGCGTCGACACCTATGACAGCTGGGTCGATTGGAACTGGGCGCTCAACGACCCGGAGCAGGGCATGAACGCGTGGCTCGCGTTCGCCCGGCAGCACGGCAAGAAGCTCTCCTTCCCCGAATGGGGCCTGTACACCACGACGTACGACGACGGCACGGACGCGCACGGCCACGGCGACCAGCCCGGCTACATCCAGCACATGTACGACTTCTTCAAGGAGAACGCCGCCGACATCGCCTACGAGTCGTACTTCGGCAACGACGGCGAGGACGGCCGCAACTCGCTGTGGAATCCGGTCGACATGCCCCAGGCGTCGGCGAAGTACAAGGAGCTTTACCGGACCGCCGCGCTGCCGACCGCGGGCGTGACGTCGATCCAGGACACCGCGCGGGGTTCGGGCGTGGGTCAGGTGCAGTTCTCGGCGAATTGGGGTCAGTGCACGACGACGTGCAGCAAGGTTTCCGACGGTAGTTATGTGTGGACGGCGACGCCGGGGTCGACGGCGACGGTGCGGTTTGCCGGGAGTCGTTTGCGGTGGTTCGGGATGCGGGAGCCCTTCTCGGTGATCGCGACGGTGGCTGTTGATGGTGGCGCGCCGGTGGATGTCGATCCGTATGCGGCGACCGCGAGTATCAGCAGTGAGCAGTTGTACGTGTCTCCGGTGTTGTCCGAGGGCACGCACACCGCGGTGATCACGATGACCAGCCGCCGCAACCCGGCGTCCACCGGTGGCAGTTCGATCACCTTCGACCGCGTCGACGTGGCCAGCGGCCTGACGTCGATCCAGGACACCGCGCGGGGTTCGGGCGTGGGTCAGGTGCAGTTCTCGGCGAATTGGGGTCAGTGCACGACGACGTGCAGCAAGGTTTCCGACGGTAGTTATGTGTGGACGGCGACGCCGGGGTCGACGGCGACGGTGCGGTTTGCCGGGAGTCGTTTGCGGTGGTTCGGGATGCGGGAGCCCTTCTCGGTGATCGCGACGGTGGCTGTTGATGGTGGCGCGCCGGTGGATGTCGATCCGTATGCGGCGACCGCGAGTATCAGCAGTGAGCAGTTGTACGTCTCTCCGGTGCTGTCCCAGGGTGTGCATACCGCGGTGATCACGATGACCAACCGCCGGAACCCGGCATCCACGGGAGGCAGCTCGATCACCTTCGACCACGCCGACGTGAACTAGTCGTTCGTCCCTGCCCGCGTTCCCGATTTTGGGAACGCGGGCAACCTTTTGCGCATCGGCGACCACTTATGCATGTCCGGTGACCAGGAGGGGCCACTCTCCGCGGCGGGCGAACGACCCCGACGAGTCCTTGGAGATGTGCTCCTGTGAAGAAGCTCGCGCTTTCGCGGCGCTGGTTGTTCGTATCCACGGCTGCCGTAGTGATGGCGTCCGGTGGTGGGATCGCCGTCGTGACGGCCTCCGCGGACGAGGTCACCGCGGCGTTGCCCAACACGATCGAGGCCGTACACAGCGGCAAGTGCATCACGACGTCCGGTGCTGCCGGGCCGGTCACGCAGCAGGCGTGTGCGACCGGTGCGGCCGGTCGGCAGGCGTTGCGGGTGACGCCGGCCGCGGGTGGGTACACGATCGCGCCGCTGACCGGTGGCGGATGCTTGGGCGTGGCCGGCGACACCCCGGTGCGGCTGGTCGCGACCTGCACCGGCGGCGCCGCGCAGACGTTCGCGGTGACCAGGTCCGGCGGTGGTTACGCCATCAAGAATGTGCAGACCGGCAAATGCGTCGACGTGTCCGGTAAGTCCAAGGCGAACGGTGCGTCGGTCATCAGCTGGGCGTGTCACGGCGGGACGAACCAGCAGTGGCGACTGACCCTGCCGGCGACGCCCAGCGCGTCGCCGTCGGTGACTCCGCCGTCGGCGACACCGTCGGTGACGCCGAGCGCCGGCGCCACCAGCGCCGCACCCACCAGCGGGGCCTCCGCGTCGTCGAGCCCGTCGGCACCGGCCGGCTCGTCGGCACCGGCGGCTCAGGACTGTGGGCGGGCGGCCGGCGCGTCGCCGCAGGTGAAGGTGTCCGAGGTCAATGTGTCGGGACCACGGTCACCGGTTACGGCCAGGAGGGTGACACCGAGGCGCTGCCGATGGCGATCGCCGCCGCCCCGGACGGCGGGTCGTGGCTGGCGTGGTTGGGCACGGACAGCAAGGTCTACCTGGGCCGGCTGGACTGTGACGACAAGCTGGTCGGCACGCCCACCAGCTTCGCCGGGATCGACCTGCAGGATGTGCAGGCCGACGCGACCGGTGGGGTGCTGCTGGTGACTCGCCGGGGCGACTGTCACACCGGCCCGTTGTGCGGTGGGTCGTCGAGCCCGTGCAACACGATGCACATGGTCCGGTTCGACACGACGGGTCAGCAGGTGTGGGAGCAGCAGGTCACCAACCTGACCGCCGACCGGGGCGGATACGACGACGGTGCCCGGTTCGTGTGGTGGTATCAGCACCACGGCCGGCTGGCCTCGGACGGCGCCAACTACGCCGCCTACTTCGGGGTGGCGATCACCGTCAAGAATGGCTCCTGCGTGGATATCCACGAGGGTGATCGGATGCAGGTTGTCGGGCCGACCGGGGCGCTGCTCGCCGGGAAGGGCAGTTTCGACTTCGGCTGTAGTCACGCGTGGACGTCGCGGATCGTCTGGGATCCGCGAGCGAACAAGTTCGTGATGGTCTGCGCGACCGACAACAACTGCCGGATCGCTCAGCCGGATCCGTATCGGACGGTCGCGGCGGGTACGTGCGACGGCACCCTGTTCGGCGGCGATCTGGTGCTGGCCAAGACCGCGGGCTACTGGACGGCCTGGAGCCAGGGCGGCAAGGCCCGGCTGGAGCACTTCACCACCGGCGCTTCGGACACCACGATCACTACGGCGGCGGCAACAGCTCATCCGCACCTGGTCAGCTACGGCGCCGGCCGGATGCTGCTGGCCTGGGAGTCGGGGTCGTCGATGCTGGCGCAGGTGTTCGACGCCGGCACCGGCCAAGCCGTCGGCGCCCAGTTCACCATCGCCGTGCGCGACCACAGCTACCAGGCGTTCAAGGCGTACGCGGACGGCAGCGCCGCCTACCCGGCCGCCGGTAGCACCAGCACCACCATCAAGATCGCCCGCGTGCTGCCGCTCGCCGGCTGAGCACCCGAGCGGCCGCGCACCTGCTGTTGCCTCCCCGCCGTTCGGCGGGGAGGCAACGCGTGAACTTCCACTTCGGACATCTGCTGTCCGATCAACGCCACTGCTCACTCGCCCTCTCCCGGTCCGCGCACACTGGCTTGGTTACGTGACGGAGTCGCGCGAGAGCCCAGAGTGAGGGGTAGGCATGAATCCGAACGACGGCCGGGAACGGCGGGTGTGGCGGGGAGACTGGACGGACGGGGAAAAGGCTCTGGTCATGGAGGTGCTGAACGTGATGCCCGCCGCGGACCTCCCGGCGATGGACAAGGTGCCCCTGATCAAGGTCGACCGGATGGAGCAGTCCCCGCCGGAACAGCCACCACCGGGAGACGAAGCGGATCCGGTCCCGGCGCCACCCGTCCGGATCTGGCACACCCTGGCCCATTTCAGCTATCACATCAGCTCGCCCCGCTATGGGGTCCAGGAGAAGAAAGAGTTCATGGTGTCCAGGGAGGCGCTGGCCCACTCAAGCAGCAAGACGCTGGCAGCCGCTAAACGCACCATCGCCCACGAGATCGGGCACGTCATCGAGATGCAGCAGTACATCGCCACGGCCCGGCGGGTGCACGACGCGGTGGCGGCGCACCGTACGCTGCGGGCGAAGATCGACGAGGCCCGGCTCGCGACGAACGGCGAGTTCCAGGTCTTCGGGCCCATTCAGCAACGAGTTCTGGATTTCGATCAGAGGATCGCCGCGGAGTCGGCCACCGGCAGTCAGCTACACGCCGAGTACGCGGCGGCGCACCGGGCCGTGGGGCTCCTGCTTCAGCAACAGGCGGACGGTGAGACGGTGCCGGCGGCGTCGGTCTCCGCCGCGAAAGCCGAGCTGACGACCAAGCAGCAAACCTGGCAGGCGAGCGAGGCCAGGGTCAAGGGCCTGTCGGAGCAGCGAACGAGGTACTTCAACCAGACCTGCACGCCCGCCAAACAGACGTACGAGGTCAAGCTTGCGGCCCTTCAGGCCCTGGAACGGGGACTGCCCGGATGCGGTGACGAGCACGTCGCGGCGCAGGCAGCCCTGCAGGCCGTCTACTCGGCGGCCGACCGGCGGACCAACCGGCTGAAGAACTTCTCCGCGATGGTGACGACCAGGAACATTCCGGCGACGCTCACGGTGTACACGGCGGCGAGCTGGCCCGACAAGCCGGGCGAGCTGTACGCCGAGGCGTACAGCGTCTTCCTGCTCGAGCCGAAGGCTCTCGAAAGCTACTCCGCACTCCTGTACGAGTACTTCGCCTCCGGGGCCTACCGGAACGACGCGGGCTAGGAAGACCCGGGGGCGGCACCGGGTGCCGCCCCCGGGCCCCGGCGTCAGAGCCAGGAGTCGGTGCCGGAACGGCTCAGCGTCGTGGCCGTCGATTCCCCGGGTCCCGCGGGCACCGGAACCCCGGCGCAGCCCCCGTCGATCCTGCCCGTGTCGAAGTACGACACCACGTCGGCGGCGCAGGCCGGCTCCCGCAGGACCGAGCCGTGCACGTCGTCGTCCACCGTGTAGACCTTGCCGCCGACGATGGCCTTCGTCTGCAACGTCCACTCGTACGGCGAGGGGGTCTCGTAGCGGTGCCCGGACAGCACCAGCGAGCCGCCGCCGGGGCGGAGCCGTACCGTCTGCACCGGCAGCGGCCAGCCGGCACAGCCGGCGGAGAAGCCACCGGCCCGGCCGGTCAGCGGGTTGTCCGCGAGGCGCTGCTGGTACGCGGCCCAGGCGGCGTCGAAGCCGAGCCGGCTGGGGTCCTCGTTGCAGAAGGCGGCCAGGTTCATCGTCCGGTTCATCCGCTCCGGGAGGTCCGCCGGCGGCTCGGGCTCGGACGTCGGCTCGCCGACGACCTCCTTGACGGTGGGCGGCGCGGTGGGACCGGTCGCGTCCCGCAGCTCCTTGAGCACCTGGCTGGCGAGCGGCCAGACCGGCGCGTCCTGGCTTGCGGACACGGCGATGATCTCGCCGTCGAAGGGCATGTCGATGTCGGTGAAGCGGCGCGGGTTCGCGTCATAGTCGGCGCGCAGGGCGATGATCGCGTCCCGTACCTGTTCCGGCGTCGTCCCGAAGCCGTACGTGTCGTGATGCTGCGCGATCCACGCCGCCATGCGCCGCGCGTTGCGTTCGGCCGCTGCCGCGCGGCCGTCCTCGAAGGCGACGACGCTGAAGCGTGGGATCGCGACGCTGTCCAGGAACATGCGGCCGACGCTGCCGGGGAAGAGGCTGCGATAGACCACGCCGAGCCAGGTGCCCCAGGACACGCCGATGAAGTTCAGCTTCCGCTCCCGCAGCCCGAGCCGGATCCGGTCGAGATCGCGGGCCACGTTGGCGGTGGTGACCTGGCCGAGGAAGGCCGGGTCCGACCGGCCGCACGCGGCGTTGAACTGCACCTGTACGTCGTACCGGCGCCGCGCCGCCTCCTGCGTGATCGGACCGACCGGCTGCGGACCGGGGTCTCCGGTCGGCGGGGCGCAGTTCATGCTCGTGCTGTATCCGACGCCGCGCGGATCGAAGCCGATCAGGTCGTACCGCTCGTTGAGCCCGTCGGCGTCGCCCATCGTCAGCAACTGGACGGGCATGAGGTACCCGCTGCCGCCCGGGCCGCCGGGATTCAGCGCGAGGCTGCCCAACCGGTGCGCCTGGTCCTGGGCCTTGAGCCGGGTGAGTGCGACGGTGATCTGCCGGCCGTGTGGCCGGTTGTAGTCCAGCGGGACGCTGACGGTGCCGCAGTCCAGGCGGCCCAGCAGTTCCTTGAACCGGTCCAGCCGGTCCGGCGGGACCATGACGCGGAGCGCCTCGTCGGAGTAGGTGGGACAGGGCTTCCAGTCGACCGTCGACTGTGGTCGGTTCGTCGCGGCGGCGGCGGGCGTACCGGCAACCAGCGCCGTCATTCCGAGCCCGGTGACGATCACCGCGAGGGCGGCCCGCAGGCCGACCGCGCGGGCTGTCGCAGTTTCACGTTGAGTCATGCGGTCATCCTGTTGCCCGCGTCGCGATACCCGCGTCTGTCGTGAGAGGTATCCCGAAGCCCGCAACATATGTCTCACGGTGGATATGGTGGCGTCCCGCCGGCTCGTAGGCTCACGAGGTCATGGCAGCACATCTGGTGGACAGCGCACGCTCCTGGGCACGCCGGCCGGCGGTGCAGGACGCGGCGCTGGCGACCGCCCTGTTGCTGGTCTGTGCCCTGGTGAACAGCCACGACCAGACCCTGAGCGAGCCGGCCGAGGTGCCGGGCGCCGCCGAGCCGTTCGTCCGGACCGCACTGTGGTGGGCGGCGACCGGGCTCGCGGTCGCCGGCGTCGCGCTCCGGCGGCGTTGGCCGTTTCCGATGCTCGGCCTCTGCTGCGTCGCCGCCGTGATCCACCTGGCCGCGTTCATGCCACTCACGATCATCGACTTGAGCGTGCCGATCCTGCTGTACACCGTGGCCGTTCGCTACGGCTGGGCCGTCTCGTTGGTGGTGCTGTCCGGCATGCTGTTGCTCGCCCTGGGATCGAGTGCGTTCGCCGTCAACACGGTCAAGTCGGTGCGGGTGACTTCGGGAGAGTTGCCGGTTGCCCCGCCCGTCCGGCCGCTCCCCGGCGAGAGGTTCGATCCCGGTCCGATCCCGGACGACTTCGCGGGCGAACGCTTCTGGGCGATCGCCTGGAACGACCTGCCGGGGCTCGGGTTGATACTGATCGCCGCCTGGGCCATCGGGTCCGGCACCCGCAGCCGGCGTGCCTACCTCGACGAGTTGCGCGCGCGTGCGGTCTACCTGGAGCGGGAGCAGGGTCAACGAGCGGTGCTGGCGGTGGCCGCCGAGCGCGCCCGGATCAGCCGGGAGCTGCACGACGTCGTAGCCCACGGGTTGTCCGTGATGGTGATCCAGGCCCAGGGTGGCGCCGCCGCGCTCGACAACCGGCCGACCGACACCAGGGCCGCCCTGGACGCGATCGTCAAGACGGGCCGCGACTCCCTCGCCGACATGCGCCGCGTGCTCGGCACTGTCGGAAAAATCGACGACGCATGGCACCCGCAACCCGGGCTGGCCGGGTTGCCCGCGCTGCTCTCCCAGGTGCGGGAGGCCGGCACGCCGGTGCGGCTGCGCGTCGAGGGTGTCCCCGTCCCGCTGCCCTCCACCGTGGACCTTTCGGCATACCGCATCGTGCAGGAGGCGCTGACCAACACCATGAACCACGCCAGCACGGGCGCGAGCGCGGAAGTCGTCGTCACGTACGCCGAATCGGCGGTCTATATCGACGTCAGCGACGACGGGCTCGGCATCGGGCACGACGACGGCCACGGCAACGGGCTGCGCGGGATGCGCGAGCGCGTGAAGCTGCTCGGTGGCCGGCTCGACGCCGGTCCCGGCCCGCAGGGCGGGTTCTTCGTCCGGGTCGCGTTGCCGATCGAGGAGCGTCGCTCATGATCAGTGTCTTGCTGGCAGACGATCAGGCGCTGGTGCGCGCCGGCTTCCGCATGATCCTCGAAAACGCGGCGGACATGCGGGTGGTCGGTGAGGCGGGCGACGGCGGGGCGGCGGCGCAGATCGCGCTCGAATTGTGGCCCGACGTCGTGCTGATGGACGTGCGGATGCCCGACGTCGACGGCGTCGACGCGACCCGTCGCATCTGCGCGGGCGACGGCGCCGGCCGGACCCGGGTCCTCATCCTCACCACCTTCGACCTCGACGAGTACGTCTACGCCGCGCTGCACGCGGGGGCAAGCGGCTTCCTGCTGAAGGATGCGCTGGCGTCGGACCTGCTGTCGGCCATCCGCGTGGTAGCGCGCGGCGAAGCGGTCGTGGCGCCGAGCGTGACCCGCCGGCTGCTGGACCGCTATTTCAGCACGGGAGCCGGGCCAACCGTCTCGACGACGGCGCTGGACGCGCTGACCGAACGGGAACGCGAGGTGCTGGGCCTCATCGCCCGCGGCCTGTCCAACGTGGAGATCGCCGGCAGCCTCTATCTGTCGGAGGGCACCGTCAAGACCCATGTCAGCCGGGTGCTGGCCAAGCTGGGCCTGCGTGACCGGGTGCAGGCCGTCGTCTACGCGTACGAGTGCGGCCTCGTGCGTGCCGGCGCCCCCGGAGATTGACCGGGGGTGTCCTGGGAAGGCTCATGGGTGGAACTGGTGAGTTACCCTCCGCCACGGACCACTGTCGTCGAGGGTTGGGTCATGAAGTGGGTAGTTCAACGTCGCATCAACGTGAGCGCGACTCGACCGGCAAGGCGGCAAGACGTCCCCGTTTGGCAGTCATCGACGGGTTGCGGCTGTTGGCCGCGCTGTCCGTGGCGTTCTACCACTACACCGTGGCGTGGCGGATCGACGGCGTACGGCCGCCGGAGTACTACCTTCCGCACACCGTGCACTGGAGCGTCTACGGCTTCCTCGGCGTCGAGGTGTTCTTCCTGATCAGCGGCTTCGTGATCTGCATGAGCGGATGGGGCCGCGGGCTCGGGGACTTCTTCGTCTCCCGGGCGAGCCGGCTCTACCCCGCCTACTGGGCCGCGGTGCTGCTCACCGCCGCGGTGGCCGTGTTGGTCCCGAGGACCCCGCCGCCCGGCCTCGGCGACGTCCTGACCAACCTCACCATGCTCCAGCAGCCGCTCGGGGTGCTCGACATCGACAGCGTGTACTGGACCCTCTTCGTCGAACTGCGCTTCTACCTGATCATGGCCGTGGTGCTGCACTGGGGGCTGACCTACCGGCGGGCGGTGATCCTCTGCGCGGTGTGGCTGACCGCCGCCGTGATCGTGCCGTCGCTCGGCAGCCCGGCCCTGAATCTTCTCCTCATCACCGACTACGCGCCCTACTTCGTCGGGGGCATCGCCCTCTATCTGATCCACCGGTTCGGGCCGAGCCCGCTGCTGTACGGCGTCATCGGGATGTCCTGGCTGGTCTGCCTGTCCCGCGTCCATGGCCGGATCGCCCTGATGAGGCCCGGTTTCCCGATGTCTGACTGGCCCGGCGTCGCCATCATCACCGCCGCCTTTGCCGCGCTTCTGCTCATCGCCCTGGGTCGAACCGACCGGATAACGTGGCGATGGCTGACCGTCGCCGGGGCGCTGACCTATCCGTTCTATCTGCTCCACATGAGAATCGGGCAGACCGCCATGCACGCCGCCTTCCAGCACACGAAAGCGCCGATGTGGTCCCTGGTCCTGGTCACCATGCTCGGCATGCTGGTCGTCGCCTGGTGCGTGCACCGTTACGTGGAACGGCCGCTGACCATCGTGGTGCGGGCCGCGCTGCGCCGGGGGATGGCTGCCACCACCGTCGCGGAGCGCACACCGCCGGCACCGGCCCGCGAGCCGGCCCTCCCACGCCGCCCGGCAGAGCAGGACAGACCGGCAGAGCAGAACAGAACAGTGCGGCGACCACGCCGCCGACCCGGTCTGAGGGAGCGGCGGGTGGTCAGCAGAGGCGCCTGGCGGTCACGGTAGCGTCCCGGCGGCCGGTCAGGCCTTGCCGGGGTTGAGGATGCCGTAGGGATCGAACAGCGCCTTGAGGTGCCGCTGCAGGCCATGGCTGGCGGCGTGCCGCTCGACCGGCTCACCGCCCTGTTGCAGGGTTGAAGCATATCCCACTCAGCCTATGGGATTTATATGTGTCCTGGGTCACAAAGTGGCTGACGCGGGCGGGGCTGGGCATCTACGTTGCTCACATGAATCGAAGCAAGCGTCTGACGCGGCGCCGCTTCGTCGACTATCTCCGGGTGTGCACCTGCACCTGTCGAGTTTGACGGCCGAGCGCAGCTCTCCAGCTACCTGACCGCCGCAATCCACCTCTGACGACGACGCGTGCACTGCCGCACGCGCCGCGATCAACCCTGCTCGCCATCGACCGGCTCGGACGAGCCGGCCGGTCGATGACACGCATCCAAGTGCAAGGAGCCTCCCATGAAGACCCCCCGAATCGCCGTGGCGGCCGCGCTGATCGGCGCGCTGTTCGTCACCACCGCGCTCAGCGCCTGCGGCAAGTCCGACGATGCCGGCGGCGCGCAGACCAAACAGCTGCGCTACCAGGGCTCGGTCGGCGCGGTGACCCCGCCCGAGCTGGCAGAGGACCTCGGCTATCTCGGCGACGTGAAGCTCAAATGGATCGGTAATACCATCAGCGGCCCGCAGGACATTCAGGCCGCGACCACCGGTGACATCGACTTCGGCGGCGCCTTCAACGGCGCGATCGTCAAACTCAAGGCCTCGAAGGCGCCGATCACCGCGGTGATCGGCTACTACGGTTCCGACAAGGACAGCTACATCGGGTTCTTCGTGCCCGAGAACAGCCCGATCAGGACGGCCAAGGACCTGATCGGCAAGAAGATCGGCGTCAACACGCTGGGCGCGCACTCGGAAGCGATCACCAAGACCTACCTGAAGCGCAACGGCCTGACGCCGGAGGAGATCAAGCAGGTCGAGCTGGTGGTGGTGCCCCCGGTCAACACCGAACAGTCGCTGCGGCAGGGGCAGATCGACGTCGCCTCGCTCGGCGGCGCGCTGCGCGACAAGGCGCTCGAGCACGGCGGCCTCCGCGCGCTCTACACCGACTTCGAGCTGCTCGGCCCGTTCACCGGCGGCAGCTACGTGCTCCGCGACGACTTCATCAAGAAGAACCCCGACACGGTACGCACGTTCGTCACCGGCACGGCCAAGGCGATCGAGTGGGCCCGCACCCAGCCGCGGGAGACCGTGATCGAGCGGTTCCGGACGATCCTGACCAAGCGCGCCCGCAACGAGGACGACAGCCAGCTCAAGTTCTGGAAGAGCTACGGCGTGGCCGGCAAGGGCGGCACGATCACCGACACCGACTTCAGCACCTGGATCGACTGGCTGGACAGCATCGGCGAGCTCAAGAACGGCAAGCTCAAGCCGGCCGACCTCTACACCAACCAGTACAACGAGCTGGCCTCGGGCGGCGCCCAGTGAGCGTCCCGAAGATCCGGTTCGAGAACGTCAGCAAGGTCTTCGCCGCCCGCGGCACCACGGTGACCGCGCTGCAGGACATCAACCTCGACGTCCGCGCCGGCGAGTTCCTGGTCATCGTCGGCCCCAGCGGCTGCGGCAAGTCGACCCTGCTCGACCTGCTCGGTGGGCTGGCGACGCCGTCCGGCGGCCGGATCCTGGTCGACGACCGGCCGGTCACCGGCCCGGGCCTGGACCGCGGCGTCGTCTTCCAGCAGTACGCCCTCCTGCCGTGGCGAACCGCCCTCGGCAACGTCGAGTTCGGCCTGGAGGCCAAGCACGTGCCCCGCCGCGAGCGGGCCGGCCTCGCCCGCGAATACCTGAACCTCGTCGGGTTGTCCGGCTTCCACGACCGCTATCCGCACGAGCTCTCCGGCGGCATGAAGCAGCGGGTGGCGATCGCCCGCAGCCTCGCCTTCGACCCGGACGTGCTGCTGATGGACGAGCCGTTCGCGGCGCTCGACGCGCAGACCCGCGAGGGCCTGCAGGACGAACTGCTGCGGATCTGGGAACAGACCGGCAAGACCGTCGTGTTCATCACGCACGGCATCGAGGAGGCGGTCTACCTCGGCCAGCGGGTCGCGGTGCTGACCTCCCGGCCCGGGCGGATCAAGGAGGTCGTGGACGTCCCGATCACCGCCCGCTCGGCCACCGAGGACCTCCGTTCTGACCCGGAGTTCGCGCACTACCGGCACGAGATCTGGACCCTGCTGCGGGACGAGGTTCGCAAGGCCCGCAGCGAGGAGTTCGGTCTGAACGAGAAGGAGACGGCCCGTGTCTAGCATCACCGAAACACCGGTCGCGATCCGTTCCGCGCCGCCCCGGGTGGACGCGGCACCCGTGGCCGCGTACCCAGGGGTCCGTCGCCTTTTGCGCGGCATCGGCGCGGTAGCCAAGCGGGTGGTGGCCGTGGCCGCCCTGGCGGTCATCTGGGAGGTCTTCCCGCGGCTGGGCCTGGTCGACGCGACGTTCCTGCCGCCGCTGTCCGAGGTGCTGGTCGCCTGGTGGCAGCTGGTGCTGTCGGGCGAACTCCTCGACCATGCGCAGGCCAGCCTGGGCCGGTCGCTGGCCGGATTCAGCCTGGCCATCGTCGAGGCCATCCCGCTCGGCCTGCTGATCGGCTGGTACAAGCCGGCGGCGACCCTGCTCACGCCGCTGCTGGAGGTGTTCCGCAACACCGCGGCGCTGGCGCTGCTGCCGGTGTTCGTGCTGATCCTCGGTCTGGGCGAGACCTCCAAGATCGCGATCATCTTCTACGCCTGCTCGTGGCCGATCCTGCTGAACACGGTCAGCGGCGTACGCACCGTCGACCCGCTGCTGATCAAGTCGGCGCGCTCGCTCGGCCTCGGCCCGCTGAGGCTGTTCCAGAAGGTCGTGCTGCCCGCCGCCGTGCCGACCATCTTCACCGGGATCCGGCTGGCCGGCGCGTATTCGATCCTCATCCTGATCGCCGCCGAGATGGTCGGCGCCAAGGCGGGCCTCGGCTACCTCATCAACTACGCCCAGTACAACTTCGCGGTCCCCGACATGTACGCCGGAATCATCACGATCTCCGCCATCGGCCTCGTCGTGAACCAAATCCTGATCATCACCGAGCGCCGCTTCTCCACGTGGCGCACCACCAGCTAGGAAGGGGAACCCGCATCATGACACTCGCTCCCGCCACCCAGGACATCCGTCGCATCGGCGGCCGGATCGGCGCCGAGATCCTCGGGGTCGACCTCGCCCGGCCGATCGACGCCGACCTCGCGGCCCGGCTCAACAGCGCCCTGGTCGAGCACAAGGTGCTCATCTTCCGCGGTCAGGACCTGGACGACGAGGCACACCTGCGCTTCGCCGGCACCTTCGGCCCGCTGACCACCGCCCACCCGACCGTGCCGTCGGTCGATGGTCAGACCAACATCCTCGCCGTCCAGGGCGGGGAGGGCGCCCGGGCCAACTCGTGGCACACCGACGTGACCTTCGTGGTCGCCCCGCCCAAGGCCACCACGCTGCGCAGCCTCGTCATTCCGCCGTACGGCGGCGACACCCTCTTCGCCAACACCGCCGCCGCCTACGCCGACCTGCCGGAGCACCTGAGGCTGCTCGCCGACCGCCTCTGGGCCGTGCACACCAACGACCACGACTACGCGGAGCACCCGCAGTTCCGGACGAGCGAAGTCGAGTCGTACCACAAGGTTTTTGTCTCTCAGCGGTACCGTACCGCGCACCCGGTGGTGCGCATCCACCCCGAATCCGGCGCACCCAACCTATTCATCGGCGGCTTCGCCGACACCGTCCTCGGGCTCTCCCGGACCGAGTCCAAGGACATCCTGCGGTTGCTGCAGTCCTACGTGACCCGGCCGGAGAACACCCTGCGTCACCACTGGGCGGTCGGCGACGTGGTGATCTTCGACAACCGCACCACGCAGCACTACGCCGCCGACGACTACGGCGACCTGCCCCGCAAGCTGCACCGGGTCACCGTCGCCGGCGACCTGCCGGTCGGCGCCGACGGCGGCAAGAGCTACGTGCTCGAGGGCGACGAGGCCGGCCACTACACCCCGCAGGCAGCACGATGAGCCGGCCCGGGCAGTTGCACCTCAACGCGTTCCTGATGGGGGTCGGGCATCACGAGGCCGCCTGGCGGCTGCCGGAGAGCGACCCGTACGCCGATGTCGACGTCGAGCATTACAAGAACCTGGCCCGGATCGCCGAACGCGGCAAGCTCGACTCGCTCTTCCTCGCCGACGGGCCGGTGCTCTGGGACCAGGTCGGGCGCCGCCCGTCCGGGACGCTCGAGCCGACCGTGCTGCTCACCGCGCTCGCCGGGGCGACCGAGCGGATCGGGCTGATCGCCACCGCGTCGACCACCTACAACGAGCCGTACAACCTGGCACGCCGGTTCGCCTCGCTGGACCTCGTCAGCGGCGGCCGGGCGGGCTGGAACATCGTCACCACCGCCGGGCTCGACGCCGCCCGCAACTTCAACCTGGACCACCTCCCGGCCCACCGGGAGCGCTACGAGCGGGCCGCCGAATTCGTCGACGTCTCGCTCAAGCTCTGGGATTCCTGGGACGACGACGTGGTGCTCGCCGACAAGGACAGCGGTGTCTGGGGCGACCAGGAGAAGATCTATCCGGCCGCGCACCAGGGCACCTACTACCGGGTGGCCGGCGCCCTCAACGTGCCGCGCACCCCGCAGGGCCACCCCCTGCTGGTGCAGGCCGGCTCCTCGGAGAACGGGCGCAACTTCGCCGCCCGCTACGCCGAGGCGGTCTTCACTGCGCACCAGACGCTCCCCGACGCGCAGGAGTTCTACGACGACCTCAAGCGCCGCGCCGCGGAGCACGGTCGCGACCCGGACCACATCAAGATCCTGCCGGGCATCGTGCCGCTGATCGGCGCCACCGAGGCCGAGGCCCGGGAGCTCGACGCCGAACTCAACCGGCTGATCCGCGCTGAGTTCGCGCTGCCCGGCCTGGCCGAGTTGCTGGGGGTGGACATCGCCGACCTGCGCCTGGACGACGAACTGCCGGCGCACCTGCCGGCCGAGGAGGAGATCGAGGGCGCGAAGAGCCGGCGCACCCTCGTGGTCAACCTCGGCCGCCGCGAGCGGCTCACGGTCCGCCAGCTCATTGCCCGCCTCGGCGGCGGGCGCGGGCACCTCACCTTCGCGGGTACGCCCGTGCAGGTCGCCGACGCGATCGAGTCCTGGTACGAGGCCGGCGCGGCCGACGGCTTCAACATCATGCCGCCGGTGCTGCCGTCCACACTGGAGCGCTTCGTCGACGAGGTGGTACCGATCCTGCAGGAGCGCGGCCGGTTCCGTACCGAGTACACGGGGAACACGCTGCGCGAGCACTACGGGCTGCCGCGGCCGGCCAATCGCAACACCACCGCGGTGCCCACCGCGGCGCTGCGGGCGTAACCGACAGCTAGCGGCTTGATGCGGACCGCGCCCCGCCCGGCCCGACGGCTTCCGGGGTACGGAAGGAGTCGTCGGGCCGGGCGGCCGTGTCACCGTCGGATCAGAGCGAGAGGGTCCAGGTGTCGAGGTTTCCGGTGTCGATCGCGGCGGCGTCCTGGACCCGCAGGGTCCAGGTGCCGTCAGCGGTCTTGCCGGAGAGGTTGACAGCGTAGGTCTGGTTGATGTTGTCGGTGCTGCCGCCGCTCCGGCTGTGCAGCGGGTAGACGCTGCCGTCCGGGGCGATCAGGCTGACGACCAGGTCGCCGATGTAGGTGTGCACGATGTGCACCTCGACCGCGCTGGTCGTCGACGGCGTAGCGGCGCAACCGCTGATCGCGATGGTGCTCTGCACCGTGGTGTTGTCCGGGATCGCGACGTCGGAGTCGTTCGTGCCGGTACAGCCGGCCGCGCTGTTCACCGTCACGGCGAGTGCCGACGAGCGGGTGATCGACGCGGCCGTGGCGGTGATGGTGACCGGGCCGGAGCTCCGGCTCGCGCCGGCTGCGGCGCTGACCGTGACCGTCGTGGACTCACCCGCGGTGATCGTCTGCGGCTCGAACGAGAGGGTGACGCCACTGGGTACGGCCCCGTTGGAGAAGGTCACCTCCTCCGCCTCGCCGTTGATGACCGTGGTGCCCACCGTGACCGTGGTCGACTCGCCCGGGTTGAGGGCGACCGTGGCCGGGGAGAGCGCGAGCGTGAAGTCGTTGCCGGTGGAGCAGTAGTCGTCGCCGGCCACGTTGACCGCGGTCCAGGCCGCCTGGACGGACTTGTACTCGGTGCCGCAGAGGCCGTACAGGTCGGCGGTCGCGGCGAGGCTGTAGGCCCGCGCCGTGTTGGCCGGGGTGGTCGTGTTGATGTAGCTGGTGTTCGACACGAAGTACGAGTCGAGGGCCCGGAACCAGATCTTGGCGGCCTTCTCCTTGCCGATGCCGATAACCGGCTCCGCTGAGCCGCAGAGCGGCGACGTGCCGTACGCGGTAGCGCCGGTCCCCTCGGCCAGGTTGAAGAAGAAGTGGTTGGCCACGCCGGACGAGTAGTGCACGTCGACGTTCCTGGTGGTGCTGGACCAACAGCCGTGCGAGGACCCGTCGAGGGTCGGGTTGTACATGTAGCGCAGCGGGCTGCCGTTGCCCCTGATGTCGATCATCTCGCCGATGTCGTAGTCGCCCGGGTCGGCCGAGGTGTTCGCGTAGAACTCGACCATCGAGCCGAAGATGTCGCTGGTGGCCTCGTTGAGACCGCCGGACTCGCCGGCGTAGGTCAGCCCGCCTGGCACCACGTTCTCGGTGACGCCGTGCGACATCTCGTGCCCGGCCACATCGAGGGAGACCAACGGCTTGGCGTTGCCCGCACCGTCGCCGTACGTCATCTGGGCGCCGTCCCAGAACGCGTTCACGTAGGCGCTGCCGTAGTGCACCCGGGACGGCACACCGGCGCCGTTACCGAAGATGCCGTTGCGGCCGTGCACGTCCTTGAAGTAGTCGAACGTCGTCGCGGCCCCGAAGTGGGCGTCCACCGCGGCGGACTGCCGGTCGCTGGGCGCGCCGGTGCCCCAGGCGTTGTCAGCGTCGGTGAAGGTGGCGCAGGCGCCGGACGTGCGGTTGGTCATGTCGCATGTGGAGCCGTTGCCGCGTACCGGATCGATCAGGTCGTAGGTGGAGCCGGTGAGCGTGGTCTCGACCGCGACCGGGCCGGAGTAGACGCTGCTACCGGTGCCGGCGATGCTCTCGATCTCGTCGAAGGAGCCGACGACCTTGCCGGTGCGTGCGTCGGAGATGACGTGCAGCCGGGAGGGGGTCTGCTTGTCCGGCGCCCAGCCGCTGACCACGGTCTCCCAGGACAGCGTCCCGGTGCCGCTGCTGGCATCGACGAAGAGTTCCGGGGTTCCGACGGTGGTCACCGTGCCGGAGAAGGCGGCCTTCGCGGTCTTCTGGGTGCGGTCGGCGCTGATCTTGGGCGTGGTGCCCAGGGTCAGCGGCGCGGTCAGGCCCACGGAACTGCCGGCGTACGTCCCGTCAGCCTTGGTGCGGATGACGAGGTCGCCGCCGTAAACGCGGAGACCGTCATAGGAACGGGTGTAGCGGACGACCCCGAGTCTGTCGGCACCCTTCTTGCTGCTGTATACCGAGTACTTGTCCTTGGTCGATCCCTTGACCGCGGCCCGGTGTTCCTTGAGTGCCTTGCCGGCCTCGGCGATCAGCGTCGATCCCGGCGTGACGGGCGGTGCGGCAGACACGCCTGTGGCGGCGGCTGCCAGGCCCCCGCTGGCCAGCGCGATGGCGCTGAACAGCGCAATTGCAGTTCTCACTCGCTATCCTCCCCACGGTGACGGAACAACATCCGTCTATGAAGATCATTCCCTTCGATCGATGTCCGCTATGAGAAGACTGGGTTACTAGTGTGTTCCAACCTGGACTCCGGTCCTAGCCTCCGAACGTGGCGACCGTCAGCCGGTCGAGTGGACACCACTGGACGGTTACTTGGGCTGTTACCGGCCTGACAGGCGCCGGGCCGGCCGGCGCCGCGCCGGGGAGCACGGCGGACTACTTGGCGCTGGGCGACTCCTATGCCTCGGGCGCCGGTCCCGAGACCGGCGCCTGCCGGGTCAGCGACGGTGCCTACCCGAAGCTGTGGGCGGGCCGGGGCATCTGCTCGCTCGCGCCGTGGCTGGTCGGCGGCGGACTGCCGATCACCGGGCACTGCTGATCGCCGGTGCGACCTCGGGTTGTGCCGCCAACACCGTCGCCGCCCCCAACGCCAGCAGCGCGCCCAGCGCATCCAGCGCGCCCGGCGAGGCCGCACCGGTCGAAGCCGCACCGGCCGGCAAGGCACCGGCGGTCGCGTGGCGGCAACGCCACGTCGACGGCTTAGGTCATGGCATCACGTTGGGGATCCTTCGACATAGCCTTGGCTGGGGTGCAGTAACGCCCGGCAGATTCCACCCAGTTGGTCGCCGGTTCGCGATGTCCAGCTCAGGCTCCGTAACCGGCCCGCATCGAGCGCGGCGTCCATGGCCAGGTACCCGGCGAGCGGACCGTGAGTGGCTAGCGCTTCGGCGTGGGTCCAGGACGTCACGGGCACGCCGGCAGCGTCGCCGACCGCTCCAACCAGGTCCGCCATCGTGACCGGCACCGCCTCGGCGCAGTGGAACACCCCGACAGCACCACTTTCCAAAAGCAGCGCGTACGCCTCGGCAAGATCGTTGACATGGACGGTCGACCAACGGTTCTGCCCGTCGTCGATGTACCGGGCGACTCCATCGGCGCGGGCCTGCCGCACCAGACCGGCGACCGGTCCGCCGCCCGCGCCGTACACGATCGGCGGCCGGACGACCGCACCGCGTACCCGGGCAGCGGTCAGCACCCGCTTCTCCGCGTCGGCCAGCCAGGCAAGCGGCCCGACCGGTTCGGCTGTGTCCTCTTCCCCGACCGGCTGCCGCGACGAGCGCGCCCGGGGTGCCCCGGTGGTGGTGACGAACGCGCCGTCCGCCATCGCGTCAAGCATCGCCCGCACCGCGGCGGCATCGGTTGCAGGCCGGTCGACACCCGTGCTGGCGGCGGTATGCACCACCGCGTCGCCGGCGGCGGCCGCCGCGGCGAGCGTCGGCAAGTCAGCGAGGCTGCCCCGCACCGGCTCTGCTCCGGCTTTGCGGATCAGTGTCTCGGCGGCGTCGCTACGGGCCAGCCCGCGGACGTGGTGCCCGCGGGCGAGGAGCGCTTGAGCCACCGCCGAACCGATATAACCGCTGGCGCCGGTTACCAAAACATCCATATTTGTCTCCTGACTGAGCGTGGCAGGTGTGCTCTCGACGCTAGGCAGGGTTCGACGGTGCGGGTATGTGACAGAGTGCGGATGCCATGCGTGATCGTTCAGCCCCCGATGTGCTCACCGCCGTGCTGCGACACGTCCGGATCACCACGAGCCACCTCGCGCGAGTCGAACTCGGCACGCCTTGGGGCGTCCGCCTTCGACCACGGGATGCAGTGTCACTGCACCATGTCCTCACCGGTGAACTCTGGCTGACCTGCAACGGTCAGGAAACCGCCGCGCGCACCGGCGACCTCGTCATCCTTGCGCACGAGACCTCGTACGAAATGCGCCACCAGCCAGGTGCCCGAGTCTCCGACGAACCCGCCTGGCCGCGGCCTTCGCCCCTGTCGGTACTCCGCCGTTACGGAGGGCCCGGAGCGCAGACCGTCCTGCTCTGCGCCGAACTGAGCATCGTCGGCGCAGCGCGGGCCCAGTTGGTCCGGGCGCTTCCTGCGGTCGTGCACCTGTCCGCCGGCACGGTCTCCGGCCTGGACACGATCCTCGATCTCCTACGCCATGAGGTACGCGCGGCCCGGCCCGGCACGGAACTCGTCGCCGCCAGACTCACCGAACTGCTCCTCGTGCAGAGCATCCGTGCCGAACTGGAACGCCGCCCCGAACCAGGTACCTGGCGTGCCGCCCTCACCGACGACAACATCGCTCGCGCTCTCGATGCCATGTACACCGCTCCGGAACGTCCCTGGACCCTCGTCACCCTCGCGCGCACCGCGGAACTGAGCCGGACGACGTTCGCCACCCGATTCCGCGCGCTCGTCGGCGAAACACCCTTCGCGCACCTGACTCGCTGGCGCATGGCGCTCGCCAAGGAACTGCTCCGGGAACAACCCACCAGTACGCTCGCAGCCATCGCTGCCCGAGTGGGCTACGCCGACGAGTTCGCATTCAGCACCGCCTTCCGCCGTGAGGTCGGCGACCCACCCGGCACCTACCGCACAAGCCTCCGAGAGCCGTAGGCCGCGGCTGGCTGCTGGATTCCTCCCAAGGTCGACAGCCGGACAGATCGTGGCCCGGTCGGGACCAGCCGGCTGCACGAATCTTGGCGGCGCGATGGGACTTCTCGGGCGAATAATGGACACGGCTGGACAAGGTTGTTCGAAAGGCGAGTCAGGACTGCCAGGCCGCCACGACATCGCCCGGGCCCCAGACAACATTTACGGCCTTGGCGGGTAGGTCGGCCCCGGAGCGGGTGACGGCGATCAGCCCGGTGTGCGAGGCATCGAAGCCGGGAACGTGGCGTGCGCCCTCTTGAAGTTGACGCAGGTCGTGGCTGTCGAACGGGGTTCCCAGCCACTTCAATGACCCGCAGAAGTGGATCTGCGATGCGATCGGGGCGCGGTCGGCGCCAATCAGGTCGATCTCCGGATCGAACTGCCGGTTCCACCAACCGCCGACGACGTGGGCTGCCGGCCAGGGCAGCGCTCCGGTGACCGCCGCTTGTTCCAGCGAGGTGCGGATCAGCGGCTCGACGGCCCGGCCGCGCCAGCTGGTCCAACGGTTCTGGAACAGGGCGTAGCCGGCGTCGGGCCGGCCGCGCTGGGTCAGGTTGTGGACGTCGCGCAGGATGGCGAGGTAAAGGCGCAGGTTGGTGTCGGCGACCCGGTACAGGGTGGGTTTGCCGCTGCTGGTCGACAGCGGCATGTCGGCCGCCAGGACCTGTTTGTCGTCGGTGAGCTGGCGCAGCAGCGGGGACAGGGTGCCGGAGCTGACCGACCCGCCCCGGCTGCCGGCGGTATTGGCGATGTTCGCATAGGCGCGGGCGTCGCCGCCGACCGCTTCAAGGACACGGCGGGCGGCGTCCGGGTTGGGGAATTCCGACGCGAGGGACTGCTCCGGTACGGCGAACAGTGGCGACGCCGGGTCGGCGCATTCGTCGCGGAGGTAGTCGTCGGCGGCGGTTCCGGACGGCCAGCGCAGCAGGATCCCGGGCAGGCCGCCGGTGATCAGGTGTGCGTCGATGGCGTCGGAGCCAGCCAGCCCGGTTGCGGTGGCCGTCTCGGCGAGGTTCAGCGGGCCGAGGACGAGGTTGTCGGCGCGGCCGTAGAACGGCCGGTCGTACGCGGTGAGGCGTTGCATCATGTGCAGGTCGCTGCCGAGAAGCAGCAGCAGGATCGGGCGGCGTGACAGCAGGCGGTCCCAGACGACCTGCAGCTGCCCATCGAGCGTGTCGTCCTGCTCGGTGAGCCAAGGCAGCTCGTCGAGCACGACGATGCACGGCTGGTCCGGCAGCGTGCCGGCCAGCACGCGCAGCATGTCACCCCAGCCGCCGGCCGGTGGCGTGCTGGGCAGCAATGCGTGGTCGGTCGGCAGCTCCGACTCGGTCAAGTCGGCGAGGAACTGGGCCGTCGACTCGGTGACCGAGGCACCTTTGACGGCGGTGAAGTACAGGTAGGGCAGGCCGGAACGGTTGCAAAGCTCCTGGACGAGGCGGGATTTGCCGACCTGGCGACGGCCGCGGACCGCTACGGCCAGCCCGGTCCTGGTCCGGGTGATGTGGTCGATCCGCTTGGTCAGGAGAGACAACTCTGTGCGTCGACCGACGAACATGGGCCCTCCCTCGGATCGCCTGCATCTAGGTAGATTGAATCTACGTAGATTCAATCTACCTCAGTGCCCACGTCGGCACCCAGGTCTTCTCGCCGGGTGCGTCCACCCGCCTGAAGCTGAGGTGGTCGCGAAGGGTGCCGAGCGCGGGATGCGGGTTGTCGTCGCGCCAGATCAGTGACATCGGGTAGACCGGTGCCGGGTCGCGCACCGGGATGCGCCGCAGGTCGTAGCTGTCCGGCCACAGATATCGCGAGCGTTCGCCGACCAGCGTCGCCAGTTCCGCGGAGTCGGCGATCTCGGCCATCAGCGCCTCGTTGCCGAAGACCGGCCCGACCAGGTCGATGGTCAGGCCGAACGCGGCGGCGAGCTCGTCGTAGTAGCTGGACCACTCGGTGCCGGTGGCCATGCCGGGCATCCAGATCCGGTGGTCGGCGAGTTGGGCGGGCGTGACGGCGCGGGCGCCGGCGAGCGCATGGCGTGGCCCGACGAGGACCTCGTGGCGCTCGTCGATCACGCGGGCGGTCCTGATCGCGCCCGGCAGTTGGCGCGCGGGGACGGTGACGGCGTGGAAGGTGGCGTCGACCGTCCCCGCCTCGACGGCGGCGGTCGCGGCATGGACGTCGGCGTCGAGGGTGACGACGTCCAGCTCGATCCGCGGATGCGCGCGGTGGAAGTCCTGCAGCAGCACCGCCGGCGCGATCCGTCGACTGTGGACGTCGATGCGGAGCGCGCGCCGGCCGGGGCGCACCGAGGCGTCGGCGCGCGCTTCCACCCGGAGCAACTCCCGGGCGTGCGGCAGGAAGGCCTGGCCGTCGATGGTGAGGTGGGCGCCGCGGGCCGTGCGGGTGAACAGGCGCACGTCCAGGTCTTTCTCCAGCGCGGCGATGCGCTTGGAGACGGCCTGCTGGGTGATCGACAGCGCGGCCGCGGCCTCCTGGAACTGGCCGGCCTCCGCAGCGGCGACGAAGGTGCGAACGGCGTCGAGATCCACGAACCAAACCGTACGCGCACAACGGTTGGTTGTGGCTCGCCGCCGGTTCGGTTGTTTGATCCGCTATACCGGGCCCTGCTTGGATCACACCGGTCAACGGTGGGTTGTTCGAAGCGGGAGGTGTGGGCCTTGGTGGGGAGACGGTCCCTGGGCCGGCGGTTCGGATGGCTCTGGGCGGCGTACGCGGTCAGCGCGTACGGCTCCGGGCTGGGGTTCGGCGCCCTGCCGCTGATCGCCGTGCTGGCGTTGGATGCCAGCCCCGCACAGGTGTCGGCGTTGTCCGCGGTGGGACCGGCGGTGGGCGCGCTGATCGCCTTGCCGCTCGGGCCGTGGGTGGAGTTTCACCGCAAGCGGCCGGTGATGATCGCGATGGACCTGGCCCGCTTCGCGGTCCTGCTGACGATCCCCATCGCGTACGCCCTCGGCCGGCTCGGCTTCGTGCAGTTGCTGATCGTCTCGGCGGTGGTCGCCACCGCCAAGATCGCCTTCAGCGCGGCCGGCGGCGCCTACCTCAAGACCCTCGTCCGGCCGGATGACCTGCTCGTGGCCAACGCGCGGTTCGAGTCGACGACGTGGAGCTCCATCGCGGTCGGGCCGCCGCTGGGCGGGGCGGCGGTCGGATTGTTCGGGCCGGTCGCCACCGTCGTCGCCGACGCGCTCAGCTACCTGCTCTCCGCGCTGGGCCTCACGGCGATTCGCGGCCGGGAAGAACACCCGCGGCGCACCGACAGGCACCGGATCGGCGCCGACGAGCTGCTCGACGGCTGGCGGCATCTCCTGGGCCATCCCGGCCTGCGGGCGCTCTATCTCAACCAACTGCTCGTCGCCGGACTGATCATGACCACCGAACCGATCTTGGCCGTACTCCTGCTCCGGCAGCTCGGATTCCCACCCTGGCAGTACGGCCTTGCCTTCGCGGCGCCCTGCGTCGGCGGGCTCATCGGCTCACGCCTCGCCCGCCGGGTCGTGGCCCGGTACGGCCAGCATCGCGTCCTCCGTACCGTCGGCACGCTCCGCGCGGTCTGGCTGATCGGCCTCGCCTTCGTCCAACCCGGTATCGCCGGCCTCGCCACGGTGATCGCGGTCGAACTCGCGATCATCATCAGCATGAGCCTGTACAACCCGGTGCTCGCCACCTACCGACTTGAACAGACACCCCAGGACCGCATCGCCCGCACCCTGGTGGCCTGGTCGATCAGCAGCAGCGCCGCCATTGCCGTGCTCAGCGCGCTCGGCGGGCTGCTCGCCGAGGCCACCAGCCCGCGCACGGCACTCACGGTCGCCGGACTGCTCATCCTCGCCAGCCCGCTGCTGCTGACGCGCCGCTGCGGCGATCAGTCGCAGCCGAACGTCTCGGTGGCCCGGGGCCACACCTCGACCCGGCCGTCGTCGGCGACGAGATAGGCGCGGGTGTCCTGATCGCTGGCGGCGAACCAGAGCTCGGTGCCGCCGTTGACGAAGCCGCTGGCCGCGGCGTCGGCCGGCAGCTTGCCCTCGTCCTGGTAGCCCGCCTTGAGGGCGGGCACCCCGAGGCGGCCCTCGGGGTCGCGCACGAACTGCCGGGAATCGGTGTGGGACGCGGCCTGCTGCGGTGGCCACATGACTTGCAGGAAGGTGACCTCCTCCCAGTCGCAGTGGTCGTCGCCCTGGTATGACTCGATCTGCTCCGTGGTGACCGCCCGGCCGTCACGCTGCCACTCGCCGGTGAACGGGCTCGAACCCTGCTGGCAGCCGGCGAGCAGCAACACGCCGGTCACCAGCACCGCGGCCGGCGCGGGCCGGCCGATCGATCCCCGCGCCGGGGACGCAGTGGTGGGCGGCTGGTCCGGCCTGCGGTTCGCTGACCATCGCATGGCGCTCAGCGTACCGAGAGCGGCGAGTCCCCGTGGGCCATGTCCGTCGGAGGTGGACCGTCGTGGCCCGGACCGTCGCGGCCCGGACCACGACCCGGCGAGCTACTTGGTGAGCCGGTCGAGGGTGGCCCGGGTGAGCTTGAGCGGGTTCCCCGGCAGCGCCGTGACACCGCCGTCCGCGCCGATGGCGTATTGCGCCTGCGCCGGGTTGAGCATCGCGGCCGGTGAGGTGGGATAGGTCTCCAGGAACAACAGGTAGGGCTGGCCCGGCTTCAGCGGAGAGACACCGATCTCCTGGTAGGTCACGCCGTCGAAGACGCCACCCAGGGTCTTGATGTCGACGATCTCACCGACCTTTGCCTCTCCCTTGTGGACGGCCAGCACCTTGACCTCGTACACGGTGACGATCGTCGAGTCCGGCGGCTGCGCGGCCTGAGCGTTGCCGGCCGGTGCGCCGGCGTTCGGGTTGAGCTTCGGGTCGGAACCCCCGGCATTCGGGTCCGGCACCTCGCGTAGCACCTTCGAGGCGCCGGTGAGCTGGCCGTCGATGACGAGGGTCGCGGCGCCGTAGAGGGCGTCGGCGGTCTCGTATTCGGGATAGTCGGCCTGGATGGTGACGACCTCGTCCTTGTGTGCGGTGCTGTCGCCCGGCTCGGCGGCGCACGCGCCGACGAACAGGACGGCTGCGGCGATTGCGCCGACCCGCGGTAACAGACCTCTCACTGGCTTCGCTCCTGTTCGGGATGGCGGAGGTGATGACATACCTGGTGCGGGCGGACTAATAGTATTCATTGACGTCGGCGACATCGTGCGGCTGCGGCGTGGTCATCGAGTTGCGGTTGCGGCTATGGTTCATGATCGACGCCGACAGCGAATTGTGTGCCAGGTTGAACGCGTGACCGTACTCATGGACCACCACGCTGGTGACGAAGTTCGCGAAGTTCGAGGCGTCCCGGTTGATGGTCCGCGAGTTGACCCGAATGTAGTAGCAGCTGTCGCCGCACCGCTGGTAGTACCCGTACCAGGTGTCGCTGTAGTTCGTCACCGTGATGCTCGATCCGGAAAGCGACGTCTTGTAGATGTAGGCCGGGCTGGCCGTCGCGTTCCAGTTGGTCAGGGAACGGTTCAGCGGTGCCATCCAGGTGTCGTTGTAGTTGTACGGCAGGACGGCGAGTCTCGCGATGAGCTGACCGGTGCCGTTCCAGTGGGCGCCGGCGGGTGCCGCGGCCGTGGCCAGGCCCAGCGTGGCCGTGATGGCGAGCGCCAGCAGTCTGAAGGAGCGTTTGCGGACGTTTTTTCCGGTCTGGTGTAATGGCATGGATTACGCCCCGATCTTGATGACGAATGGAAGCGTCGACCGAATGCGGTGGCGTCATTTTCCGGAGTCGCCGTGCCGGGAGTCGCCCATCGGAACGCGGCATTCCCGCGCCCGGGCATGCTGAAATCGTCTCGCCCCGGTCGAGGTCGGGCGGACGCGGAGAAAGAGAGCAGGCTTCCGCAGAGTCAGGAGGCCGCAGGGAATAACAGAAAGGGTGAGTGCGAACATCACAAAACGGGTCACCGCGACGGCGGCGCCCGGACGCGCTTTTTCATGACCGAATACCTTCCCCGTGACGGTCGTGAAGTCTGGTGCGCCGAGCTTAAGTGACCATATGAGAGTGCCGTATACGTGTCAAGCAGGTCATCCACATTGGATATGCCATCGAAGCCGCTCGCTGCGGGCCGGCCGCTGGCCGTCGCTCGTCGGTCCCGGCGCCGGGAGTCATCCCATAGGCAGCCGCCTATGCTCGCGGGGGGCGCGCCAGACTCTGTCGCGATGGACGTTGTGCGGCGTCGTGCTGGCGCTCGGCGATGCAGCTTCGCCCAACTAGGCCCGCTGCCACATCCTGAGCATCCGGTCCCGCACTTCGGAACGCACGCCGTTGCCCGGATCGCCCGGCGCTGCGGCTACCTGCCCCTTCGCCCCTGCGCGCGGGTTGGCATTGTCGCGTGGGTTGGCGCCGCCGCGCGGGTCGGCTTGTGCGTGTCCGAGTGCGGTCTGCTGCCAACTCTGGTCTGCTGACGTGCTCGAGGCCGTGACCGGATCTTGTGGCGGAGCGGTTCCCTCCTTGCCCGCACGCATCTATGTTGATTGAGGGCCGGTGGGCCGGTGGGGATCTTGTGGTGGGGTGGTCCCTCGACTTTCGCCGTTTCTGGATCGCTTGCCGCGTAGGGCATCCGCCGTCCGCCCAGCTCATCCCGCATGCCGTCACGCCGCCGAGAATATTGCGACTTGGTAC
>Ga0307515_10001679_pt1 | contig 49342 bp, 56 predicted proteins | sample 17_EM_MG_FD_194513 | JGI IMG/M metagenome (GOLD analysis project Ga0307515, IMG submission 194513) | Populus trichocarpa ectomycorrhiza microbial communities from riparian zone in the Pacific Northwest, United States - 17_EM | ecosystem: Host-associated > Plants > Roots > Unclassified | place... | reverse complement strand
TCCTTCCACCACCAGGAGAAGCAGACATTCTATCCATGATGAGGATCTCGATGATGATCTCCACATGACACCCAACATATACAATGATTGTCAAGATCAAAATTCAGAATCTGATGACGAGCCTCTTCGGCAACCATCCAGGAACGTAATAGGCACGCCGCCATTAAACGATTCCTTCATGTCAACATTTGGGAAACAAGTCAGAGCAACTCAAGTAACTCGTACGTCGACGATACCCCCACATCCTGAGCGTCGCGAGGTCAATATTGTCTCGGAGGAGGAGGATCATCAGCAACAACTCCAGTTTCCGTCAGAAACAAGCGGGTGTTCCGGACGGCTCCGATGGCTCTGACGGAACTTCGTACCCTCTGACGGAAAATTACACCCTACCTGTCGGCCAGGTGACGGGTCGCGTTGCATAGCATCAGCAAAATGTATTTTAGTCACTGGTCTGAGAGGATGTGGAGTGTAAACTTAGATGCGTCACTTTGAGGAGTATCGGCCCTAGGAGGGCATTCCTGCCAGCCTTCAGAGTAACTGGGAGCGCCGGCGACAAGCCTGGGAGCGCCGATGACAAGCCTTGGAGCACCTCGAATCACAGTCATGTATTCAGTTTGTATTCTCATCTATGTATCTATGTGTCTATATATCTATAAAACTACCCATCTACACACGCTATATCTCGACTGGCTGCGGTCTGCCGAATATATACTCCCCGTCACGCTGTCCACCTCCGTTACCCGTGTATCTCCGTACAACCACCGTCGCTCCTTGGCGATGTACTTGATCGAGTGTGTTTGAGATGCGCTTGGAGACAAAGATCGAGTGAACTGAGAGATGCACTTGGAAGCCCTCATTGCGTGAGTTCGGAGATGCACTTGGAGACTGAGATCGAGTGAACTCAGAGATGCACCTGGAGGCCGGGATCGAGCAAGTTTGGAGATGCACTTGGAGGCCATGATCGTGCGAACTTGCAGGCTGTGATGGAGCGAGTCTGGAGATACACTTGGAGGCCGTGATCGAGCCAGTTTGGAGATGCACTTGGAGGCCATGATCGAGCCAGTTTGGAGATGCACTTGGAGGCCATGCTCGTGCGAACTTGCAGGCTGTAATGGAGCGAGTTTGGTTATACACTTGGAGGCTGTGATTGAGCGAATATGGAGATGCACTTGGAGGCCCTGATCGAGCGAGATTGGACGTGTACTTGGAGGCGGTCGATGGACGGCGCACCGGGTGATGAGACTCTATTCATCAGTTAGTTAACTCGCAACCGTGGGAATGTGACAATGAGACGTTACCTTTGAGCTCACTTGGAGAGCTGGCTGATGGCGATCGATCGTGTAGGGAGGTACGCCGGAAGCTGAAGCTAAATTCAGGGGTCAACTCGTAATCATGAGAATGAGGGGAAAACAAACAATCCTGGGTGGATGCTGTACTCGGTGTAAGCTGTACTCGGTCTATGCTGTACTCGGTCTATGCTGTACTCGGTGTATGCTGTACTCGGTGTATGCTGTACTCGGTGTTAACTCATGATCATGTCATGGAGAGATAGAGAGGGATGACTTAACTTTGTGTTCTGCGATGATGGTTGAGTTGTGGACGAGAAAGAGAGAGATGGGGGATGAAGATGAGAATGATATTGAGGATACGAGCGGATATGAGAAATCAGGGGTACAACTGGCCTGATTGGGTAGGGAAGACCTCGTATTGGTGTTAGTTTGCGCCTGATCGGGACTCGTAGCTCCCGTATCGGGGATGGTCAGTTGACTTGCACACAAAATTCTCTAACTCCCAGTTTCTCCTCATGATTTCCCCCATCTCTGCTGCTCTCTCTCTTTCTTGTGCTCAACTCTACCATCACCTAAGAACACGAAGTTAAGTCATCCCTCTCTATCTCTCCATGCCATAATCATGAGTTAACATAGAGTTCAGCAAACACCAAGTACAGCATCATCCCAAGATCGACAGTCTCCCGCTCCCAGCCAACTTCTCATACAGAGTACAGCAGATACCAAGTACAGCATCATCCCAAGAACGACAGTCTCCCGCTCCAAGCCAGTTTCTCATCTCTCGGCGGATGTTGTACTCAATTCTCTACATCCCCACAATTACAAGTTACCCAATGAATAGAGTCTCAGCTGCTGTCGCGCCTCCCTCCAAATCGACCGCCTCCAAGTACTCCTCCAATCTCGCTCGATCATAGCCTGCAAGTGAATCTCCAAACTCGCTCGGTCACAGCCTTAGAGTGCATCTCCGAACTCGATCGATCACGTCCTCCAAGTGCATCTTCTGAGTTCACTTCATCTCGGCCTCCAAGTGCATCTCCAAACTCGCTCTATTGCGGCCTCCAACTGCATCTCTGGGTTCACTTGATCGCAGTCTCCAAGTGTATCTCCCAACACACTCAAGCGCGGCCTCGAAGTACATCTTGACTGAGCGCCGGTGGGTGTACGGAGATACAGGGGTAACGGAGGTGGACAGAGAAACAGGGAGTATATATTCGGCAAACCCTGGAGTGGATAGACAACATCTCATTTCCATCTCCTCTTATCATACAATGACAATTCACACTCTATCTTTCCCAACTTTTGGTCTCACTCGCTCTGTCCGAGATTTCGTGGATCCACGTAATTGCATGGATCCTCATGGCCGGGTAGTATCATATCTTCTCACCTTCCCACGCTCCTCGAGCTCAATGTAGAAGGAATGTGCGGAGAAATTTTCGCAGTGTCACCCATGGCATTCCAATACCGATGCAAGCGTGTACCTAATGAACCCAATCCGATGTATGGTCACAGTTGGCCACAACGCCAGAGTGTGTGTTTAAAATCGGAGACAGACTGAGTGAGAAGAAACGGCAAAACGGCAATGGGAGGGCGATATGTGATGCGACGCGTGGTCTTGAAGCTGGGGGCGGAGCAATCTGCCACCGGGGTGTCTCTGATGGCTCTGATGGAGCGCGTCCACACTCATGGAGCCATTCCGCCCGGAGGGAAATGTTTTTTGCTGATGATGAACATGACCCTGCGCCACAAGCATGCAAGAAGGTATCTGATTAAGCGTTTGAATAGTTAACTCCGCCCGGTAATGAATATATTTACTACAGGACAGATACAAATGAAACTGGCGAGTAATTGGTTGCATTGAAAGGTGGTAATCTGTGGCGATATGAGCAATTTGTTGACGATGTCACAGGCCTCATCGTCGGCGCAGAATACAACGCCCAGACAACCCTTTCAGGTGTTGTGGCGATGATCATCACACTTGTGAAGCCTATAGCTATCAATTATGCGATGATTGTGAATCCCTTTGCCATGAATGCGGTGAAGACCGCCCAGATTCATAGTTGGCGGTATGATGAAATCGCCAGGATTGATCCAGCCCAGAGAAACTCAGACCTGCCACGTGCCTACATTTCAGTGGTAAATGAATCATCTGAACGATTGTTTTCATCGCTGATATTGTGCATCAGGCTCTTGCAATGATTACTCGCTCCCGTGCAGCAACGGTGTACCTCTGTAAGACCTCAATCCACTCTCTGTTGAAATTTGGAACAACGTCGCCTACAGACATCCGGAGAATGGTAGCTTGGCTATTGGCCGAGGACAGGTTTACATGCCCCACAAATGTTCGTGAGCTAAGTTCAAAGTTCCCTTCTTGTTTCATTATTATCTTGACGATCAATGTAGCAGTGCAAGTTTCGATTTGCAGCGACTGAAATTGTAGATCTTATTCACCGGACATACCTCTATGGCATACCACAAATCCGAATGAAAGATAAATCATTGATTGATCTAATCAACCAGACATTCATCGCCCGCACCACGACAGCCAACCACCATTGTCTGTGGGCTTTGAAAACAGGAGAGTTTAGCACCCCGCCAGAATGTGATCCTGGTGGTGGAGGACAATGTAAGTGCGATACAAGAAACATTGATCACGCAGTAAATGATGCATACACAGATGTATTTCATTGTCTCGATGCGGATTTTCATTCTTCCTCGCCAGAGGTGCAACACAAAAAGATAGACAATATGCGCAGCATGATTCGCCCGAGGATTCACTCAACAGGTATGGCTCCCGCTATGGCACAACCTCACAACGATCAGGGCAGCTTTGATGAGGGCTTCCATGATTACTTCCCGGAGGAACTGATAGAGCAACCTGACAATTCTTTTAATCGTCTCCGCAGCTTTGTTGCTGCTACTGAGGCTATCATGTAATTCTCAGCCTTTCTGCCTATTGGTGGGTCTGCCATCGCCAGCAGCAGCCAGCCCGTCCCCTGCAGCGACAGCAACAGCAACGGCGACGACATCACCAGCATCACCAACATGACCAGCATCAGGAATCCAGGATTAGTCAATGGAAGTACAATTGTAGAGGGTGCGACGTCGCTTGGAGGTCAGGAATGGTGTCAATGATCAGATTTAGGATTTTCTCTGTGTGCTATTTTATTCTAGGTTTCGTCGATATATCATAATAGTAGTAAATGTAATTTAACTGATAGTTTAGTGGAGTCAGATTTCAAACAAGTGAAATCATAATTGCGATGATGCATAACCCTCCCATGATGGTTGAACTGCAAGGTATTGAGGATCTTGTATCAACAAATTGAATATCTTGAACTACTTCTGCATGGTAACTATCATTGGTCCCATTATGCCATGACGGTCTTTAAAAACCAGAACTACACACTTCACTAAACGTATGGAACGAGTACTGTCATCATTGCGAGGACAAATTGAATAGGGTGACATAGGAGTATGCCGAGAGACGATTTGTGATTTTGTCAAAGGCAGTGTGAACCATTCGTCAAGTGCTTGTTGTCACATTTGCAAAACTGGTTACACTGGTCACGATGCTTGAAAACAGCATTGCGACCACTCAAAGAACACCCTGCAACAGTAAAGTAATGCCACATTTCAGGGGAACCTCAATTTCAATTTTTTTGAGTTTGTGTGTACAATAATCCAAATAAATTTAATGAAGGAAATTTAGTTTTTGCTGATGTGGAGGCCAGTATTTCCCATGGGCAAGATGTCATCGGCTGGAGGTAGTCAAAACCCCAGGTGGGACCCTTCGGGAAAAAGTTGTTATAAAGAAGTTTGGTCAAGCCAATAATGTGATATTGACAGGCAATGACCGAGCTCTGAACCCGACGAATACAGAGAACGACTTCGAAATGAAGAGAGAGACAGAGGAACGACAATTGCACAGCATGGCCAAGGTCCACAACTCTTTGGAGATGTGGCAGTAGTGTTAGCAACGGTTCCGGGTTACGCGGCTGCGGTCCGGGTTTGGAACCGGACCGGATGGTCCAGTCCGGGTAGTTACCCGGAAAACAGAGGTACCCACCAGGTTCGGGTATGAGTTAGAACCGGACCGCTGTTCCATTTCACGGTTCCTACAACTTTGGCTCCAAATAAGTATTTGAGTTCTGATCGTATCATGACTTGATCAGTACGTAAATTGTGCAGCATTAGTCGCTCTTTCACCTCCCGCTTTCAGATTTGCGATCTGACTGATATTCGTTGAGTGGCTGTGAAATAAAGGCTGGATTTAAGCGAAATTGGCGGGTATTCAATCGCGACTCAATGAATACTTGTCGGATCGCAAATCTCAAAGCGGGAGGTGAAGGAGCGACTAAAACTGCACAATCTACGTATTGTTCATGTTGTGATACGATCAGAACTCAAATACTTAATTGGAGCAAGAAATGTTGACTTTTGTGGAGCGGGTTTTGTGTGGAAACCCGTTGCAATGGTTCGGTTCCGGGTTGGAACCGGACCCGGAACCGACCCGGGAATTTGGACCCGTTGCTAACACTATGTGGCAGGGCAGCCAAAACCTACGTGCTACACAGAAGGAATCTTGCGCTTGAAACGAGCAGATGACTGCTGTTGTTTACATCTCGGACATGGGAGAGATCATCCAAGCATTCTTGTCCCTCTTTCAACATGACGGTGCGGCTGCATCAAAATTGTCAGAAAGTTCACCTTTGCCACAAGCTGTGTCTACGAAGGACCTCGCTGGAGAACGAACTCGATTATTAAATGTCCACTGAATTAGCAGAATCAACAGTCATCCAGTGGAATGCGATGAGGATAACACACCTCAAAGCATTTCCTACACTGAAAATTGGCTTAACTGGAATGGCGACTTGAAATATGCAAAGGACAGCGAAGACGATTGCACCGCAGACGTTGAATCTGATATAGAAGAAGACAATGGCATGGAGGATCCGGAAAGCCCACAGCAGCGGGATGTGAGTGCTGCACAAAATGTTGCTGGATTGATTCGGCCAAAACTACTGAGAGCATCGGTTCTAGGTTACCCAGCCATGGTCTGGGTTGGAACTGGAACTGTGGCCCCGGTTGATTCTGGAATCGCCATGGAACCGAACCGCCCAATGATGAGAAGTTCCAAACACGAACCACACCCAACCGCCAGTTTTTTGGCTGGGTTTTACATACTGCAGAGCCTCATTTTCGCAAACTCAGAACTTTGGCTCGAAGCAAGTATCTCAGTTATGATCGTATCACAATGCGATATATACGTAAAAGATGCAGTTTTGCATTCGCTTTCACCTCTTGCTCTCCAATTTCTATTCCGATCGATAGTTGTTGAGTTGCTGTGAAATATCACCCAAAATTCGGCATGTTTAGCAGTGACCCAAGGAATATTGATCTGATCACAAATTTGACAACAGGAGTTGAAAGAGCATGCAAGACTACATCGTTTAAGTATATATCATATTGTGATACGATCTGAACTCAAATACTTAATCAGAGCCAATGGTCGGAGTTGGTGAAATTGTGGAACCAGCCAAAACACCGCTGCTTCGGTGTGGTTCAGTTTTTTCATGGGGTAAAACCCTCTGTAACGGTTCCAGGTTGGTTCCAAACCAGACCCGGAACCGAGCTGCGGATATGGATCTGCTGCTAACACTGGCCAACATGGATGTCAAAGAGTCAGGCAGAAAAGGTGTTGGTGATGGTCAATGCGTTGGAAATGAGGAGGAATAAGGGGATCACGAAAAAGTAGGGCAGAATGCATCAATCTTTCACCATCTTCTTTATGTAGCTTGACTGAGAGTTTCAATTAGATATATATCATGAGCAAATGGTGAGCAGTCGCTTGTGAATATTGGTTGATAAACAGATTTATGGTGGGCACAATGAATCTTTTGGCAAGATATATAAATTTTCATTGTATGAGAGTGAACAGTGCAAGAAAATTACTGCGCTCAGCTTTGCCACATGGCCAAGTCTGAATGTGTCAGAAAGACATCCATTAAGATCAAATCATTATGAAAACAATTATCGATGGCAGCAGATGTTGAATGGACAATACATTAAAATGAATGTCAACTGAGCGTCAATGTTTTTTGGTTTTGTAAGTACAGTAATTGAACAGTGATTTGGTCGCTGTTATGCATAAACAATGTATTGGCAGCATTTTTGGGCAAAAGAGGCAGCAACATGGTGACTACCTCATTCTGAGAATCAGCGTCAACGGAGTGTCAATGATTTTAGCTTTGCATCTTGGGTAATCTAAGTTCCAATTGGTTGCAGACATCCATTGATGAGATTTTGGCAGTCTTTAGGGGCAAAAACAACAGCAACATGCTCGCTGGGGTATACTAAAACTGGGCATCGATGGAGTGTCAACAGTTTTTATGTCTTGCATATTTGGTAATCAAGGCATCGTGTGGATCTTCGAGCATATAACTGAATTATTCACTGCCGTAACAGGGAAAAATGCCGTTTATCTTAGGAAAAACATGGATTTCAAATTAATCGATATCACAAACTGCAACACATGCGAAAACATATCATTGGTTGTTTAATACGAGACTTTGACAACATACTATTATCACACTGCAATAACCAGAGCCTTTTATGAATCTATAGATGGACCCACTGGGTGACCTGCTGACACCCCTCCCAATTCAGACGGGTTGGGAGATTTCCATCGAACTGTACCCAAGTTGACAGTTCCGGTATATTGATAACCCAGACCGCCAATTTGGCAACGGTTCAGTTTGGACCCGGACCGGGACCCTAAGTGACAGTCTGGAACCGTTGCTAACACTACACACACTAAGCAAGGGCTGATGTTATGGCTGATTTGTTTGTAGATGTCCACTCATCTAAAGCTAAACTAACTTTATTTCCTGACGGCAATTGCTTTTTAATTGCATCCACTGCCAGTGAGTATTCCTTCCAGCAAATATTGCTTAGAGTGCTGCCAGACAGTAGCACCAACTCGCATCATTATGCATTACATGACCATCATAGCTCGCGGTTTGATATAGCGTTCCAAGGAAGATGAGCTGAAACAAATCTTAACATGAGGTAGCGATTCCAGGTATCTTGGTCAAATTTGGCAGTTAGAAAGTCCTTAGGTGCCAGTTTGGAGTGTTTTGTCTGTCAGTTCAGTTAATATAGATAAAACCTGAATGTCAAATATTAATTTCCCTTACACACTTACAGTTATTATTCCTGGACTTCCTTGCCTCGTCAGTATGGCCCAAGTCTTGTCATCAACCGTTGAACTAGTCAATTGAGTAACTTCCGACTCTGTTAAATTGTTTAACTTTGCAATGTGCGCTTTTGCCAGCAAGTGTGTCCCCATTGAGCTGGTCCCATGTTCTGATGGATGGTGAAGAACTTAATAACAAACGTTACAAATGATGCCAGGGCTGCTGATCGCCTCAATTCTGCAGTGTAAATAAACTCTCCAGGAAGGCTCATGTCTAGAATTATTCTAATTAATATATTGCTTCCAGCCAACATTGTTTAAGGCCCACCATGCATCGAATATGATTTGTGAAGAAAGGTCACTCATGTGGTGGATAAAGACACATTCATCTTTGGATGAGATCATATCCTCGAGTAATGATGCATGGGAAGATAGTGAATCCGAGATCACGGTAGCAATTTCACAGCTGCGTATCCGGACCTGAGAGACTGACTAAGGTTAAGTAATAGTTAAGTAGAAAGCTGATTCTTAAATATTGACTCGACAGCTTAGAGCAACAATATAGTAAGATCTCGGAAACATTGCATTTGTATATTTGAAGTTGTATTCAAAGACGTATTGACAACACTGACCAGTAAAACCTCAATTTAGGAACAATGCAATGCAGTTTATTGCTTGGTAGCGTACTGAGCTGCCACAAAAATTGTTGACTCTCCGTTGACTCTCATGTTTAGGAGGTGGTAGTAATATTGCCACTACCAGTTTTGCCCATAAAGGCAGTCAATACGTTGATGCTGGGGTAATGTCGATGAACACCCATTTGATTATCATCAGCAAAATGTAACTCGGTCCGGAAGCCACATGCAATCCTCCCAGACACTCCAGGCGACGTCACCAGTGCTTCTAAGTACTTCCAGACACTCCCAGACCCCCCTGGAGCTAAGCAAAGTGCTCTCAGACTCTGCAAGAGCATTCTCAGGTGCTCCTGAAAACACCTGCAGTTATGGAGGTGCATTCAGGATGCTCCATCTAGGATAGTCAAATTTTGGAGTTCCTGAGACCTCTGCGCAGATCTGCGGGAGACTTCGAGAGAACCTGAGACCACTGCGCAGCTCGGTGGGATACTTCGGGAGCGGCCGAGACCGCTGCGCACTTCTGTGGGAGACTTGATGCCATATTCTCACAGCAGTGGTTCTTACATAACCACAAGGCATTTCGTCTTATCATATTCATCTTTGTTACAGTCACAAGATTCGCTACATTAAAATATGGCATGCATTATTTCAGTCTCTATATATACATACGGTCAATCGGGCCGCAGATGGTACTCGAGCATAATCGGTGGAGCACCAGGCCACGCCCATTGAGAGAACTTTCAGAGATGCACCATTTGGAGGCCGTTGCAGTGGAATGATGGAGCTAGAAGGCAGAGAGCCCACCATCAACACTCCGCCGCACCTCTCGCGACTTCCAAACAGAATTCATGAGGAAGAGCAGTTTTGGTTCGAGGAGCGTAGGAATTGGGTGAGAAGAGATGATACTACCCGGCATTGAGAATCCCACACAATTGCGTGGATCCACCATATCGCAGACAATGCGAGGGAGACCAACAGTGGGGAAAGATAGAGTGTGTAGTTTCATTTTATGATAAGATGAGATGAGATGGAAATGAGATGATGCCTATCTACTCCAGGGTCTGCCAAATATTTACTCCCCGTCACTCTTTCCACCTCTGTTACCACTGTATCGCGGTAAACCCCACCGTGGTTCCTTAAAGATTTACTTGGAGGCTGTGATCGAGCGAAGTTGGAGATGCACTTGGTGGCCGTGATCGTGCTAACTTGCAGGCCATAATCAAGCGAGTTTGGAGATATACTTGGAGGCCGTGATCGAGCGAGTTTGGAGATACACTTGGAGGCTGTGTCCGAGCAAGTTCGGAGGCTGTAATCGAGCAAGTTTGGAGATGCACTGGGAGGTCGTAATCCTGCGAGTTTGGAGATACACTTGGAGGCTGTGATTGAACGAACTTGGAGGCAGTAATTGAGCGAGTTTAGAGATACACTTGGAGGCTGTGATCGAGCAAGTTTGGAGATGCACTTGGAGGCCATAATCGAGCAGGATTGGAGGAGTACTTGGAGGCGGTCAATCTGGAGGCGGTCAATCTGGAGGCAGTCAATCTGGAGGCGGTCAATCTGGAGGCGGTAGTTCGGGAGGGAGGCGCGACGGGAGCTGAGACTCTATTCATTGGTTAACTTGAGATTGTGGGAATGTAGAGGATTGAGTACAACATGGTCTGCAGAGAGATGAGAGACTGGCTGGGTGCGGGAGACAGTCGATCTTGGGATGATGCAGTACTCAGTGGATGCAGTACTCAGTGTATACTTTACACGGTGTATGCTGTGCTCGGTGTATGCTGTGCTCGGTGTATGCTGTGCTCGGTGTATGCTGTGCTCGGTGTATGCTGTGCTCGGTGTATGCTGTACTCGGTGTTAACTCTTGATCATCGCATCCAGAGATAGAGAGGGATGACTTAACTTCGTGTTCCTAGGTGATGGTAGACTTGAGGACGAGAAAGAGAGAGATGAGAGAAGATGGGGGATATCATCATGAGAAACTGGGACTTCAGAGAATTTCGTGTGCGAGTGAATTTACCATGCGCAATACAGCAGGTACGAGTCCCGATCCGGTGTGGAATACACGGATACGAGGTCTTCCCAACCCAATCAGGCAAGTCGTACCCCTGATTTCTCATATCCGCTCATAGCCTCAACATCATTCTCATCTTCATCCCCCATCTCTCTCGTTCTCGTCCACAACTCAACCATCATCGCAGAACACAAAATTGAGTCATCCCTCTCTATCCCTCCAAGCCCTGATCATCAGTTGACATCGAGTACAGCATACACCAAGTACAGCATATACTGAGTATAGCATCCACCCAAGATTGTTTGTCTTCCTTTCATTCTCATGATTACAAGTTGACCCCTGAATGGACATCAGCAAAAAGTGAAATTGGTTTCCAAAAATGGACCCCACGCACCGATCCTTCTCCACATTCTCCACAAACAATCGTAGCAACATATTTGCAATCTTCCACCATGCTTCGAAGCGTTGAATGATGTGTGATCGCGTCGTCGTAACATCTCAAAACGTGTTTAGTCATTTAAGCTAATTTATTGCACTTGTTTCTTTCACATTGGTTATCTAGATTTTAATCGTTTCGATGGTTTTTTGAACTGTTCCATTGATTTCAAGAATATTCTGAACTATTTAATCCCTTGAGACATCGATTATACACAAGCTTGCACAACTCCCATTACAAAAATTAAGACACCCAGAGGAAACACATCAGTTTTCTATATATCGCAGCAACGATTACTTCGAGCATCAAGTCGATTAATCCACATGTAAATCAAATTGAAAGCATTCAAGTGAATCGTGTTGCTCCAGTACCACCACGAGCTATCTGGCTGCAGCATCAGCGGAAGAGGGTGTACAGCTCCTTGGATCGCGCTGATAGGGACGATATAAGTGGTTTCGACTCCGAAAAGAGGCTTAGGACGGTAGCGTCCATCGTGCAAGGGTTGCATCGGAGGTTGATGCCTCTCCTCGACAATCACCATACCAGCAGTCTGATGTAACGGCCATGTTCCAAACGTCTGAACCAAGCCAAGAAGCCCTTCAAAGCTCAATTCAGCATGCTCAACGATGAAAAGACACTTCAACCGTGCGGGAATGTGTCCCGCAGTCGACTTAAACTGGCTATCTGGAGTCGTCCCCATACAGTGAAGCCCTGTATCATTTCTTAGTGGCTTATGCTTTCTCCACCTTGTGGACCCAGAGCAACGAACTATATGAACTTCTTGCTCATCGCATTGAAACGACGTCAGCAGAATTGCTACTGTGTTGTTCCGAATGTATTTTGCATTGTTGAGACGACTGCAATACTGATCGTGATTGACGTAGTCTGTGAAGTCGGCAAATCTCTTGAAACACCAAGCAATGTGATTCTGTACCTCCCCTTTTGGCATTGCACACAACTCGGCGAAGTCATCAAGGGTCTTGATTTCTGGTCGCGGGGTTTTCATCATGCGCTTGATAGGCGCTTTGGTTAGAGGCATATCATCGTCGCGATGTTGTTTTGCAGCGTTTGCATTCAGCTCTCAATACTGAAACACCTCCTCTCGGGCTTTCGTTCGCAAAATCTGGAAGGCAGTCTCTAGACGATTCGATTGTCAGTATGCTTGTTTACGATCCATCATCCCTTTTTCTGGGAGTTCAGAGCTTACATTTACGAGGTTGCCAAGCTGGCGGATATGGTTAGAGAAGTGGTTCAGGAGATGCATCTTCACAAAGTTGAAATCCGATTCGTCGACAAGATGTTGTGCAATTCCTGACTCGATCTGCGTTATATCCACATCAACGCGACGACGCTTTGCAGCCGCAGAAAGATCATTCCACGCGGGGTCACTCTCCCATTCCTCCTGTTTGTCCAAAGTATGCTGCTTTATCAAGGCTTCCCAGACCTTCTTTGTAGATTTACTGGAGTGTAATCGACTGAAAACATCCTTGTGACGATGAAACTCCTCTGGAAGATTCTCTAGGTACTCGATTGTGGCCTCCGTATGGTACCGGTACTGTGCCATAAGGTGAAAATACACTAAGTTCTTGATGCACAACAGGGCTTCTGTGAAGGGAATCCTTTGGCTCGCCAAAGGCTTTAAATGAGTCGCCGCGAAAACTGGAACAATCACACGCCCGAGTGCTTTCATCTCCTTACCACTCCATTGCGTCACCTGGCTATATGGCTTGTTGAATCGAGTGAAGCCAGGATATGGAGGCTTCATTGCCCAGAGCTGGTTGAATTTGTCGATCCTGGAATGTTGTTCAAGGAAGGACGTTACCCAGTCCATCAAATACTTACGCTTACCAAGATAAACGGTATGAGGAATATCAGGTACGATAATAGTCGTCGGAGAGATGCATTTCATATTCCAGAAGACTCCTTCTGAGGTTCCAACCGCTCCATCTTCCAGTTATTGTCTTGCTTCCCGTCTCTCCATCTCATCTCCCTGAGTTGCGAGTATCATTTTTTGTGGCTATAGCCGATAGTCTCTCACTTGCCCTGACGATGAATTCCCTTCTCCAAACGACGATTTCGGTGCTTCACACACAGGGTAATGGGGCTGCTTGAGTGAGTGCAAGCGAATGATTTCGAAGTAGTCAGCCGTCCAAGCACAGATGACAGGATGACATTGCTGCATCCGACCGTCCGCACAAAGCATAAGCTTTCCTGTGTTGAAAAGCCCGTCGAGAGGACGAAAAATAAGCTCGAAGACTTTCCTTAAAACCTTTCGATTGTGGATTTGTTGATTCTTCACGGCAGTTGTTTTTCGATGTCCTTTAAAGTGATATTTCGCAGGAACGCGAAGAAGGGCAACAAGGATGCCTGCATGATTTGAAGGCTTTGATCTAATCGCCGAGTCAATGTTTCCAAGACTCCAATATACTGGCCATTCCTTCTTGTTGCCCGAATAGTTTTTAAGATGTGTCTGGTCTGAACTGCCGAAGAAAGGGACAATCGTACCTCCAAGCGGCCGCCGTAGCTAATGAAGTAGTCAAAATCATCGTAGCTATGATGAAATTCAACTAATGTACCTGTTCATTCCACCACCAGTCGCTTGATTTCACCTCTGAGTAGATACCTTCCTCAGCATCAGTGAATTACTTTGCTGGAGCATACGACATATGTTCCCTGAACGCAGGCTGTTGCATGAGGAACACAATGCATTCAAAATGATTGCGGTAAAAGAAACGTGTGTAATCATCATCGCGAAGGTTGTTTGGATCAGCCAAACGATTCAAGCACACTTGGCTGGATTTCCAAGAGTCGATGCCTATTGCGTAGGACATTTTGTTCAACCGTTTGAATAAAGTGTGGGACGAAGTGCAGTTGCTGACAGTTGCCATCGTAGGGTTCCTGAACAGCTCGGTGATAGTAGCTCTGCTCAAGTTGTGCTTGATGCAACAGTGCGCTGATCGATAATCCTCCTCGCAAGCTAACGGTGACGATAGATCAATTTCATTGTCGAAGATATCGAAATACTCGTTACTAATAGGCTTGGCGGCTGGACGGTTGTCCAAGTGTGGAGTAGCACAAATACGTGTCCGAACTGGAGGTTGCTCTGGATCGATACACGCATTCTCGCTGTCGGCTTCTGCATCGCTGGAATGATTGTCCGAACGGTGAAGACAAGGGTCGTGATGCGGTGCATGAATGAATGGAAGTAGAATACTATCGTGCTTGATCACAAAACCATCATCTGGCTGTTGTTCGGCTGATACGTATACTATCCTTTCTTTCTGGTTGCGACGGAGGTGAGAGATGTAAGCACCGATGTAGGAATACGTCTTCGAGCAGTACAGACACAGTTGACAAATAACCATGTTTCGTTGGCAAAATGAACTGTCGCAACAACATTAAGAAGCGTCTTGATGGTCTTTTGCCTACTCACACCATTACAAGCTGGCTGTCCTCGGAAAAAGCCGCACCGCGCTTTACTCTTTCCAACTAGGGGTCCTACCACTCTCGTAGGATTTCTCTCAGCCTCCTTCACACGTTTGCACAGTGTTTACTCGCTCTCTCAATTTCAACATCCCTTGGATCTCGAAAAGCATACCGCATCTGCATTCAGCTCATCACTGTGATTGTTTTGCACCCTCACAAAACCCTCCTATGCCCATTGCCTGATTTATGGTTGTCACATTATGTTAAGTTCGTACCTTACATGAACCGTGCATTCTCCCTAGATTCCGACTCAGCGACATCATCGCGGGGTACAAGAACTAGAGCAAGGACAACCAAGTGCGATATGAATGCAGAGCATGCATTTGGTTGTCTTTGTGATGAACTTAAGCGTTCAGTCGACCAATCAGGGCGCTTAGATGATGCTAAGTAAATTGCCTCCTAGCTGAATTGCTGCCAAGATGATGTCGCCGGATCAAGAAAACCCTCCAAGCCCATATATATATTCACCTTGCCTGCCTACCTTGCTTACAATCTCCAGAACCTTCGACACACCCTCCTCAACCCTGCTACCGCATCGCATCACCCTTGACGATATATTCAACACTCCTGACGCTTGTCTAGAGTAAGAAGCATTCAATATCCACCACTCAATCATTGACCACCGTTGAGAACATAAAATGTAATGTGATGCTTTGTGGTTGCCGAAATCAGTCGTCGCAGATGCTAATACAATCCAGATGCCGACTCTTGAAGTCCGCGTCTGGGCCGAAAACGCCGGTGTTGGAGTCAGCCAATGGGGGGCAGAGATTATGGGGATTTGGCAGGATAAGGGTGGCTTGACAACACAACGAATAGATAATAAAGTGAGGGAGCATTTCTGGGAGATTGCCTGGTCCAGAAGCATCATCAACAAGCAAGGCGCCGGCCCCGAGCAATGGGATCTCCTAATCGATCGTTGCATTACTCGAATCAGTGAACTGGAGTCTAAAAGGCCGCTGTGGAAACAGTACATGGCAGACAAGACTAACCTCGATGGTCAGAAAATCAAGGCAGCACTGGACGAGTTTGCTGAGGTTGTCCTTTGCCGAAAGATGAATATGCTCGAAGAAACCCCGACTAAGAAGTGGAAACTGGTGCCAGTTGGTATGTATTTCATCGCCCCGATGCTTCTTTTGCTGTTCCTGATGATGTGTAGATCCTGAAGACGACGAGAAAGGAACCTCGGGTCACAGGTCTTCGCCGATAAAGGTGTATTGCGACGCCTCGAACCATTCCTGTGTCGAGCCATTTAGCTTTTCCATCGCCTATGGGGATCCCGACATTGGTGGGAAGAGGGTGGGTGAAAACAATACTCAGCTATTCTCATGGCACTGGCCTGGGGATGATGAATCGATACTTCCGATACTTACATCTATCGTCGATACGACCATTTTGTCAATCGTGAATGCTGCAATCGCCGGTCTGCCAGACCCCAGCCGGAAAATCCGAGAGGTTTGGGGCTACCTGGAGGAGCCTAATGGAGATGGTGGTCCGTGCGCACGTAATTTTACCCCAATGATCAATAACAATAATGCTGCCGGATGGGTAAAGGCAGCGATGATATTAAGCAACCCAAGGCTTTTTTGCGTCATTTATCGTGGCCAACAAGCCGACGGCACTGATGGTGCCCTGATGCCTATGCTTGGTGGCCACAGCTAGTTTCCTCTCGATGACATCCTCCCACCTCCAGCCGAGGATATGATCGATGATATCAGGGAGGAATCGGATGATGATGGTGAGACACGGCTCCCAAATCCAAGTAGCTTCCTGACGACGAAAACAGGATTCCAAAAGTTTGAATGAAAGATTCAAAAGAGGATTATCAGACGGCAGCGATACCTTAAAGTGATCCGAAAGCGTGCTCTTGGTCACCTTGCCGATTACGAGCAAAGCGTTGTTGCTGATAAGGATGTGGCTTGGCTACGTCAGCACAATCACATTGCGAATCCTCCCGCTGCAGGCTCTTTGGACAATAGATAGCGTACAAGCAGCCGCCCAGCTGCAAATTAGTCGTTGTGAGGATGGAATGCACTGGCTGGACGGTTGTTTAAGGATTTGGGTTGTGGGTGGGTATTTTTCTGGCACATTGGGTGGTGGACGGATGGGTGATAATTTGGAGTTTTTTGGTGAGGTTTTGGGTCTCTTTTTGGTGTTTTGTTTAATTTATTATTACATCATTCATATTCATGCATGAAGGGCTGTGTTGAGAGTTCACGATTTTGGGATTAATGGTTGAGATGTTGATTTTTGGGAATGGCATAGTGGCAGCAATAGGACTCCGTGTATGGCTATCATGTAATTGGTACTTTGGTATCTTCACGCAGCAGAAGTTAGCACGAATGATTAGTCAAACGCGAACGCTTTTTAGCTTGTTGAGATAACAATTTTCTTTAAAGGAAGCCAATCAACATCCCTGCGGCATTCTTGTCACCGGCCATTCTTAGTTCCGAGTTCCCATCCATCCAAGGAGTTGGAAGTGTGGGTGGCGGGACAAGCCAAGATCCTTGAATCGTCGACAGGATAAAAAGACGCATCACGACTATGCTTTTAATCATATCAACGCTTTCTTTCCTTTACACAACGCTTGAATTCATTTAGTCTACATTTATTCACATTTCCTTTCGTCACTCCTTTAAGTTTTCGTACTTATCACTCCCTGCCTTTTTATATCATGACAGGAAGGCGCCGCACTTCTCCTCCTCCTCTCCCTCCCAGCACCAGGGGAAGCAGACGATCTATCCACAACGAGGATCTTGATGATGACGATCGCAGCACGATACCCGACAATTACAATGATTGTCGAGATGACATTTCATAATCCGACGACAAGCCTTTTCGGCGACCATCCAAGAAAGCAATGGGCAAACGGCCATCGAAACATTACTTCACGTCAACACTTGGAAAACGAGTCGCAGCAACACAATCAAGTCCGACGTCGGCGCAACCCCTACAGCCTGAGCATCGGGAGGTCCAAATTGTCTCGGAGGAGGAGGATGAACGCGAGCCTGCGCCGCTGGCAACCAAGAACATGTCCAATTAAGCGTTTGAATGATTGAATCCGCCCGCTAATAAACAGATTCACTAGCGGAAGGATTCAAACGAAGCCGGTGAGCAATTGGTTGCATGGAAAGCGGGAAATCTGTGGCGATATGAGCCCTTTGTTGACGACGTGACATGCCTCATCGTCGGCGCAGAATACCACGCCTAGACAACCCTTTCTGGCGTTCCAGCGATGGTCATGGCACGTGTGAAGTCTATAGCTATCAATTATGCGATGTTTGTGAATCCCTTTGCCACAAATGCGGTGAAGTCCGCCCAGATTCATAGTTGGTGGTATGAGGAACTCGCCAGGATTAATCCAGCCGAGAGAAACTCAGACCCACCACGTGCCAACATTTCAGTGGTAAATGAATTATCTCAACGATGGTTTTCATCGCTGACATTGTGCATCAGGCTCTCGCAAAGATTACTTGCTTCTGTGCAGCAATGGAATACCGCTGCAAGACCTCGATCGACTCTATTTACTGATTTCGAACACAGTCGCCTACAGAGATCCGGAAAATGGTAGCTTGGCTATTGGCCAAGGACAGGTTTTTATGCCCCACAAATGTTGATGAGGTAAGTTCAAAGTTCCCTTCTTGTTTGATCGTTGTCTTGACGATCAATTTAGGAGTGCAAGTTTCGATTTGCAGCGACTGAAATTGTGGATCTTATTCACTGGACATACTTCTATGGCATATGACAAATGGGAATGAAAGATAGATCATTGATTGATAAAATGAACCGAACATTCATCGCCCTCACCGCGACTGCCATCCACCATTGTCTGTCGGCGTGGAAATCAGGCGAGTTGAGGGTCCCGCCAGAGCTTGGTCCAGGAGGTGGAGCACAACGTAAGTGCGATACAAGAAACATTAATCATGCGGTTAATGATGCAGGCACAGATGTATTTTGTTGTCTCGACGCGGATTTTTGTTTTTCCTCGCCAGAGGTTCAAGCCAGAAAGATAGACAATATCCGCAGCATGATCCGCCGAAGGATCCAGTCAACTGGTACACACCCAGCGATGGCACAACCTCACAACGATCAGAGCAGCTTTTATGAGGACTTTCTTCATTACCTCCCGGAGGACCTGATAGAGCAGCCCGACAATTCGTTCAATTGTCTCAGCAGCTTTGTTGCTGCTACTGAAGCTAGTATGTGATTCTCAGCTGTTCTGCCTGCCATTGCCAGCAACAGCTAGCCCATCCCCTGCAGCGACACCAACAGCGACAGCAACGACATCACCAACATGACCAGCGTTGAGAATATGGGATTAGTCGATGGAAGTACGATTGTAGAGGGTGTGATGTCGCTTGGAGGTTAGGAATGGTGTCAATGATCGGATTTTGGATTTCCGTTTTGTGCTATTTTATTCTAGCTTTCGTCGATATATCATAATTGTAGTAAATGTAATAGAACTGATGGTTTACTGAATTCTGATCCGAAATGCGTGAAATCATAATCGCGACGATGCATAACCCTCCTGCGACGAACTGTAAGCTACTGACGATCTCATATCAACAAATCAAATATTGTGAACCACTTCTGCATGATGTTAGCAACGGTTCTGGACTGTCACTTCGGGTGTGGGTGCGGGTCCGAACCGTTGTTAAATTGACGGTCCGGGTTGTCAATGAACTCAAACTGCCCACTCGGGTTCGGTCCCATGGTAAACTCCCAACCTGTCTGAATTGGGCGGGTTGTCAGCGGGTCGCATAGTGGGTCCATCTATAGATTCATATAAGGCTCTTGTATTTGCAGTGTGTTAATAGTAACTTATCAAAATCAAGGTTTCAGCAACCATTGATGAGCTTTTGCATGTTGAGCAGTTTCCAATATCGATTAATTTGGTATCTGTGTTTCACCTTCCATATATGGTATTTTTGGCTAGCAAGGCAGTCAATGATGCATTTATGCACGCGAAAATCCGCGAGATGCCTTGATTATGAAATATGCAAGTCCTAAAACTGGTGACGCTCCATTGACGCTCATTTTCAGGATGCTGCAGGGAGCATGGCGCTGTTGTTCTTGCCAGTAAAGGCTGCCAATATCGCACAAATGGATAGCTGCAACCAGTCGGAACATAACTTACTCAAGATGCAAAGCTAAAAATCGTTGACGCTCCGTTGACACTCATGCTAAGAATGGGGCGGTGACCGTGTTGCAATCTCTTTTGCCAATAGAAGCTGACAATACGTCTGTTATGCATAACAACAACTAAGTCGCTGGTGAATTACCGTACATACAAGACCACAAATCGTTGACGCTCCGTTGATGCTCACGCTAAGAATGGGGCGGTGACCGTGTTGCTATTGCTTTTGCCAATAGAAGCTGCCAATACGTCCGTTATGCATAACAACAACCAAGTCACTAGTGAATTGCGGTACTTTCAAGACCACAAATCATTGACGCTCCGTTGACGCCCATGCTAAGAATGTGGCGGTGACGGTGTTGCTATCTCTTTTGCCAATAGAAGCTGTCATTACGTCCGTTATGCATAACAACGACCAAGCCACTGCTGAATTACCGTACTTACAAGACCACAAATCGTTGACGCTCTGTTGACACTCATGCTAAGAATGGGGCGGTGACCGTGTTGCTATCTCTTTTGCCAATTGAAGCTACCAATATGTCTGTTATGCGTAACAACGACGAAGTCAGTGGTGAATTACCGTACTTACAAGACTACAAATCGTTGACGCTCCGTTGACCCTCATGCTGAGAATGGGGCGGTGACCGTGCTGCTATCTCTTTTGCCAATAGAAGCTGCCAATACATCCATTATGTATAACAACGACCAAGGCACTAGTGAATTACCGTACTTACAAGACCACAAATTGTTGACCCTCCATTGATGCTCATTTTACTGTATTATCCATTTAACATCTGCTGCCATCCATAATTGTTTTCATCTTGATTTGACTGTACCGGTTGGCTTTCTGCTTGATTGAGACTGAACCCTGTGGCAAAGCCGAGCGGCGTCATTTTCTTGCACTGTTCACTCTCACACGACTCAAAATGATGTATCATACCAAAAGATTGATTGTGCCTGCAATACATCTATTGATGAACAGATATTCACAAGCTACTTACCATTCGCCCATAATATATCTCTATCTGAAACTCTCGGTCAAGCTACATAAAGCTGGTGAACCATTGACGCATTCTATCCTACTTTTTCCTCCCTCCGATATTTCTCCGCGTTTCAGCTGCATTGACCGTCATTAAAACCTTTGCAGGCTGCCTCTTCAACGTCCGGGTCGGCCGAACCAATCCGGGCACATTTGGCGCGGCACTCACATCCTGCTGCTCGGGGCATTCCGGATCCTCAATGCGATTGTTGTGCTCTATATCGGAGTCATCGTCTGCTGCGCAATCCTCTTCACTGTCGTTTGGATTATCCAAGTCGCAATTCCAGTTTAGCCAATCTTCAGTGTCCGAAATGCTTTCAGGTGTACTATCCTTCTCGCTTTCGACTGGATGACGGTTGATTTTCCGAATACGGTGGACATTCAAGATATGAGTTCGTCCTCCAGGGAGATCCTTTGCAGACAAAGCTGGTGGCAAAGGTGATCTTTCTGTCAATTTAAATGCAGCCGCACCATCATGTTGGAAGAGTGACCAGGATGCTTTGACGATCTCTTCCGTGTCCGAAATGTATCCTACAGCGGTCATCTGCTTGTTCGGAGCGCGGGATTCCTTCTGTGTAGCACGTAGGTTTTGGCAGCCCTGCCACATCTCCAAAAAGTTGTGAACCTTGGCCGTTCTGTGCAGGTTCCTGTCCTCCGCCTCTTTCTTCATTTCCGAGTCGTTTTCTGTGTTCAGGGTATACAATTCGGAGTCAGTGCCTGCCAAAATCCCGTTATTGGCTCAAGCCAACTGCCTTACAACGACTTTTCCTTGAAGGGTCTCGCCTGTGGTGTTTGACTGCCTCCAGCCGATAACATCTCGGCCAAGGGAAAAACTGGCCTCCACTCCAACACCATGTGGTATGATAGAGAATATGTCACGCGCCACATTGGAGAGATCGGCGTACTTTGAGTGCGTTTTCTCCTGTTGTCGCCACCAGTCGGTTATGTCCGGTATCCAAAATGTACTGCTAATCTCCATTGGGTCGGAGTGGCCATCATTGAGATTTGGATTGATTTGCCCCCCGTTCTTTGGTGCTTCAGGAGGCGAATTCAAATAGAGCCTGGCGGCGTTCAATGAGCAGGCTGCGCGATCACTTCGTCCAGGTGTCGTCTCAGCCACATCTTTAGGCGTTAAGTATTCCTCATCATCGCTGGACACATTATAGGGATCAAAGGATGATTGATAAGACCCTGAAGCCGTTGCAGAGGGGACGGGATTGCTGCTCGGTACCGTGTCAAGTTTATTAAGCAGCACACGTCGATGTTTGGCGCAGTATTCATTCACCACATACTTCAGAAAGACCTCTTGGTATTGTGTAGTGTAGAATGTCTCGTCCTCAGGATTAATATCCATTCATTTGTCCCACTTTCTAAACGATCGCAACTTCCTGATAGGATCAAGGATATGCGCGGAAATCAGGAGCATGCCCATCGTCGAAGTCACTTCGGCGTAGTATTGGGAGAGCTTCTGTCGAGCTAACTCCACACCGAAGAACAAGTCTTCCTTCCATGGAGTCTTCTTCTTGGCCAAGGCTTGCATCACGCCATCCATGTGATCGAACATGTCATTGTACACTGAAATACCATGATGCAATGTGACTGTATGCCTCTTCGACATCCAAAGGGTCCAATATCGAAATCGCCTCAATACTTCCATGACTTACTTGACAATCGTCCATTCATCCTGAGTTGTGAATAGTGGCCGATATTCAGCGAATTTTGGGTTTTGAAGCCACTCGCGGGTGAATTCCCGTAAGTGGAAAGCGCGCTCGAGCAACTCCAGAGTAGAGTTCCAACGTGTCTTCACATCCATAATGGGAAGTACTGCAATGCGGACTTTAGCTCTTTGACAGTCAATGAACTCGTTTCGGCGACCAGGTGTTAGCGTAATTAATACAGCAAGCATTCTCTGGTTTATGAAGGTCAGCTTTAGGACTTTCAAAATATCATGAAATACGTACTTTCTCAATTATCTCTGCTAAACCTAGTCTCATGGCCGACACCTTATAGATTCTAGCATTGCCCTCTTTTCGAAGTCTTTGACTCTTTCCAATGTCTATGCTTTCATTCTCGCCAAATTGCTGATCCCGCTCATGGGCTTCCCAAGATTTGGTGCGGCCATTTACACCGAGACTGCTCATGAATGCACCTAAAGCCAGCTGTATGATGTGCGACATGCACGGTATATGGTTCCTCAATGCAGGCCACTCGATTCCAGAGGCCTCAAGTGTTGATTGCATCTCGCATGTCAGCGACAAGTTTGAAGTCGCATTATCAGTTGTAATACCAAGCCAACGGCCATCGGTAAGCTCAACACGGTCAAGCACGTCCTTCAAATGAACAACTAGCCTTGCTCCAGTATGTTGGCCCTTAACCTATCATCCTGAATTTGTTTTCAAAACGTGAACAGAACAGGCGATTAACCTCATCGAAAGCAAGTAGAACTTCACGCAATGCCCAATTTCAATCCATATAGTAAGCAATGACTGACGCTATGGCTAGTTTGTTTGTTGATGTCCATCCGTCGAAAGCTAAACTAACTTTATTTTGTAGTGGCAATTGCTTCTTAATTGCATCCACAGTCGGTGCATATTCCCTCCAGCAAATGTTACTAAGGGTGGTAGCGGACAGAAGAACTATGTCATCGAGTAATGCCTTATATGACTGTTGTAGCTCAAGATTTGTTATAGCATTCCATGGAATATGTGCCAAAACAAAGCCTAACATGAGGTAGCGACTCCACGTGTCTTGGTGAAATTCAGAAGTTTCAAAGTCCATATCTGCCAGTTTGGAATGTTTTGTCTTTCATTTCGGTCAATATGGATTGAACTGGATATCAAATATGGTTTTCCTCTACAAACTTACTATTGTGATTCCACGACTGCCTTGCCTCTTCAGGATGGCCAAAGCTGTTTCATCCACCGTTGAACTTGTCAATTCAGTGACCTCTGACTCTGTTAATTTGTTTAACTTTGCAATGTGAGCTTTAGCCAGTAAGTGTTTCCCCATTGAGCTGGTCCCATGTCCTGATGGATGGCGAAGAACTTGATGACAAATGATATATATGATGCCAGGGCTGCCGGTCTCCTCAATTCCACAATGCAAATAGAATCGCCACGAAGGCGCATGTCTAGAATTCTTCCAAGCAATAGGCCGCTTCGAGCCTACATTCATTGAAGCACACCACACATCAAAGATGATTTGCAAAGTAAGGTCGCTCAAATCATGAATAAAGACACGTTCATTTTTGGAAGACATCATAACCTCTAGCAATGATGTGTTCAAAGATTGTATATCCGACATGGCAGTAGAAATTCGAAAGCTGGGTAATCCGACTCGAGAGACTGCTGAAAATAACGATGCAGTAAAGCAGATTGTGGGCTCTTAAATATTGACTCTACAGCTACAAGGAAAATACTCAGATCAGTCAGACATTGCATGCATATTTGTTACATTGAATACAAGGACAGATTGCAATGACTGACCGCGTAAACCTGCATTTAGGAACAGCATAATGCAGGTTATTGCTTTGTAGTGTTCAGAGCCTTGACGCACCGTGGGCGCACAATTGTAGGAGGCGGACACGATATCGACACTTGCATTTTTGCCAATAAAGGCTGCCGATAGGTTCATTGAGGTTTATCTGCGTTCTATTCCGGTTATATTATCCAAGATGCCAGTGCAACAATTGTTGACGCTCCGTTGACGCACATTTTGGGACATGGTAACGATCTTGTCGGAAGCATATTTGCCTAGAAAGGTGGCCGGTAGTACGATTCTCGATCATTGTAGACGCAGAGCCGCATGATTTTCCAAGATGGAAGGCCTCAAATCGTTGACGCTCCGTTGACGCTCAATTTTAGGGCATAGTGACGACGTCGTCAATATCATTTTAGCCTAGAAAGACAGCCGATAGTTCGATTATGTGTTGATATCGCCGCACTGCCCTCAGATTGTCCGAGATGCATGGCCAAAAGTCGTTGACACTCCGTTGACGCTCATTTTTAGGACATAGTAGCGATGTAGTCGCAACCGTTTTTGCCTAGAAAGGCAGCTGATAATGTGATAATGGCTTCATGCTGCCGCACAGCCCTAGGATTTTCCATGATACAAGGCGAAAAGCCATTGACGCTCCATTGACGCTCATTTTTAGGACATAGTAGCAATGTTGTTGCAAGAGTTTTTGCCTAGAAAGGCAGCCGATAGCGCGATTATGGGGTAACGTCGCCGCGCACCCCATGCATTTTCCAAAATGCAAGGCCAAAAGTTGTTGACGGTCTGTTGACGCTCATTTTTAGGACATAGTAGAAATGTTGCCGTCACCATTGTTCAATAGAAAGGCGGCCGATAATTTGATTATGACTTCCTGTTACCGCACTGCCTACTGGATGTCTTATGACGCAATACCAAAAATCGTTGACGCTCCATTGACACTCACATTGATCACATCGAAACAGCCTTTGTACACTCTTAAATTGTATGCAACGAATCAAATACACAGTTATGACATCCATTATTGCGTTTGTATGTATTATTGTTTGCATCCAGGAGTTTTGTTACCTCTCAATTTTCGATCAACTGCTATCTACACAATCTGAGTGAGAAATGACTAGCCCTGTCACATTCCTGCGCTTTCGGCCGGCAATTGACGGCATGTAGATCATTTCACTAGTTTTTGGCAAATATAGCTTGACTTCCTCACCATTCCTTATCCGGCTCCTTCTCCTCAATTTCCATGACGTACCACAAGCAATTTCAAATATCTCAACCATGTGCACCTGGTCTGTGCGGAGAGTTATGCAGTTGAATACATGGATGAATATGGCATGACGGCTGTTGTTCAGATCGATTTGTCATACGCACTGACCGCTCTTCCTATGACATGTATGACATGACTCACTTAAATTTTGTTAGCACATTTCGTCACTAATATTGCTTTTGCTTTGTCACCTAACAGTCACTTGCAGAATAAAACCGATGATGATGGCCGTCTTACAACCCGATTTGGATTTTAGAACATTCACATGGTGCGTTCGACCCTTGCACATGCACAGACGAATTGTCATGTCTCACAATTTGGTCACTGAAATCAAGTCAGATCTGACACGTAGCAAAATTGGTAAACAACTTGCTTTTCACCGCGATCAGACATCAAAAAGAACAGTTTGCACCTCTATTCTTCCGCAGACGCGGGAGCCGTCACCATCTCTTCATCGGGATCCGATATCCATATGGTAATTAGCTGGAGGCTATATGCAGCGGTAAAAGCTTATTGGTTCAACTGGCTTCTCTTTCAGCAACATTGACAAATCGGGCTCTGCAGCTGGCTCACCACTAGGTATGCTCGATTTAGCCTGTGGCTTCACCGAACCTTGCCTGATATGACTAGTCCTTGGTCGAGAAGTCCCTTGCGGCCTGTGCGATATTCCGGGGACAATGTCAAGACTCTCAATCAGCTCTCCAAATGTTGCGGGTGGAGGTGCCGGAGCGTATTCCTTTGCTTGCGGCAGGATGACGGCCAGAACCCTCATTTCGGTGGTGCCGTACTTCCTATCTCATTCACGAAAGGAGTTGGCTGCATCCTCCCATCCCGGTTGAGTCAATTCGTCGAGCTTCATCTGCTTCTGCCGAAATCTCTCCATGCGCTGCTGGACTGTTTTGGTGATTTTGCCCATCACGCAGCCGGGTTCGTCATCTCCGCTCATATTGCCCTGCTCAGTCTCTTCATCATCTTCCTCTTCCCCATCCTCCCCATTGTCGGAACTTGCAAGATCACTCAGACTGTCTCCGATAGCCACCAGCATCTCCTCAAACGTCTTTTCTGGCTCTCTGGACGTCAATCCCGCTATTTCAGCATGCGTCATATCGTCCTGCTCTTGTTGAACTGCGGCCTCTGCGTATTCAACTCGCTTTCTTGCCCCAGCAGTCTCTCTCTCCACATAATCTTGAATCCATTGCTCTTTCTCTTCATTGCTTAAGAAGTGCGTTTCTTGTCGGTTATCCGCCGCAAGCTTCTTTTTGGATCTCAAGCTGCGCAATGCCCCAAGGGCTCGGATTCTCTCTGCCTCCAAGCCGCTCTTGCCGTCATTTGCTTGATGACGTCGTTGGGTAGACCGCTTTTTCGATTTGCCGTATCTGCCAGCCGGAAGTGGCGAAAAGTTTGTTTTCGGAGCATTGACCATTGTAGTCTTCGTGGACTTTGTTGTTGGGCGAGATGTTGGATGTTGCAAGTTATGGACATTATGGAGGCAAGCTGCGAAATTTATGTCAAGGTTAGTAAGTTTACTCATCTCGAACAAAGCAAAATCGCTCTCTTGACGGTCAATAAATCAGGAATAATGAGGCTAACCGTACAACATGACATGATTGTTAGTGTCAGGTTCATGAAATATGCCGGGAATAATTTGAGACGATCATCAGCCGACGTCCTTTCGCTCGAATTACATCCTATTAATATCCAGCAATTGGGCGATTTTGGCTGTTATACACTGCAATTGATCCCAGGTATCAAACAGACAACATCAGACCGACTGATTGCAAATTGCGGGGCGGTGGGAAACCCCTGCAACTTGCAGCCATACTCAGTAGGATTCATCTTGATCATAACGTTCATGTTGGCTGCTATATATTCCATTCTGACATGAAGCTAACTATATACTCCTCAGGGCTTTCCACTTCCTCTCGTTATCATCTTCCTCTCCTATTCCACACTAGCACAGTATGGATACACAGCCACCTCCGGCAGGTCAGAGTGGATCAAATACCGGCAGATTGGCGGGTGCTACATCAAATACGGAACTTCCTGGCACACAACAAGAGCGCAGACACAAGTTCGTTCACCGCGATGCTGCCAATGGATCGACCAAACATATGACCCAGGATGCACAATTAAAGATCGTCTGCAAGACTGGCAGCAGCAAAAACAAGAAGCAGCATGCAGTTGGATGTGACTATATCATTATCGTGGCAAATGGGGGTCAATTAACTGAATAACTCTCAGCGGGTGTACATAGAGAGCTACGTAATGAATTCATCGCTTCCTGTAACGGGAAACCTCCATGGTTAACAAAGGCATTTGTCCGCACAGTCCGCAAAATTGAACATCATGATGTTGTGAGCTGTGGGATTCTTCCAGATGGATCTCCTGATAAGCATCCCCGTGAGTGGACGAAACAGGCTTTAATCACATTAGAGGAGGCTACAGAAGCGTATATGGTAGAGGTAACAGCCGAATTTCATTGTTAGAAGAATCAACTAATGTCTTCTAGGTTTTCAACATGTCTGCAACTATGGCAAGACAAGGAGGTCGGGTACAGCTGGAACAGTCCGACATTCGCCTGGCATTGAATATGGCCAAAATGGCCACAGAAGCCTTTTGGCGCGCCGCAATTGAGGAAATGAAATATCTCATTATGAAACCACGCGCCGAGGTCCGAGAAGAGAAGAAGCGGGGTGTTGAGTTTCCCAGGCATTAAAAGGTGAAGGCTGCGATACAAAGACACCCGGCAATGCTTCGTCATAACCAAACGTCCGGCTGCCTTCCTTGCCAAAATGGCACTGCAAAGAATCCACAGACATGCTGGAAACACAAAGGAACAGGTGCACCTTCTCCCGCCCGATGCAGAGTGCGGACTCCAGAGCCAACTCCACCTCCGCCCAGCACGCCACCCGCCCCAACCGGTAACACATCCGGAGCTCGACCATCCGAAATCGTGAATTTGCCGGCCGGATATACATATTCGCATACAGCTCATCCATGGGCGGAATTTTCCGAAGATGATCAGGATACCAAGCACGATACTGATTTTGATCCAGATATGCTGACTGATGATGGTTACTACACTACCTGTTGTGTGGTAATGCGGCTAACATTCATTTTGAAGACAAAAGCAGCAAATTGACCGATCCTGCAACTGATGACGAGCATTGACCGAAAGACACGGGATTTTGGAGATTATTATCATATATATCTATGTATTATTAAAGAACAATGTAGTGATCAAGAAGAAAGTAAATGAAAACGCCAGAAAGGCAGCCAAAACAATGCGAATGATGGACTGTACCAAAATAAATGATTGCATATTGGGGATACAGCCATGGCAAAATGAGCGTCAATGGAGCGTCAACGATTTTTGGTCATGCGTCCTGGAAAATCACACCTCCGATAGGTTGTAGTCAGTCACAAAAGAATTTTTGGCCGCCTTTGTATGCAAAACAGATAGCAATACCCTCCCTACCCCATCATGAAAATGAGCGTCAATGGAGCGTCAACGATTTTTGATCATGTGTCCTGGGAAATCACACCTCCGATAGGTTGTAGTTAGTCATAAAGGGATTTTTGGCTGCCTTTATAGGCAAAACAGATAGCAATACCCTCCCTGCCCCATTGTGAAAATAAGCGTCAACGGAGCGTCGACAATTTTTGGTCATGTGTCTTGGGAAATGACACCTCCGATAGGGTGTATTCAGTCATAAAGGAATTCTTGGCTGCCTTTCTAGGCAAAACAGATTGCAATACCCTCCATGCCCCATCATGAGAATGAGCGTCAATGGAGCGTCAACGATTTTTGGTCATGCTTCCTGCGAAATGACACCTCCGATAGGGTGTATTTAGTCATACAGGAATTTTTGGCTGCCTTTATAGGCAAAACAGATTGCAATACCCTCCATGCCCCATCATGAGAATGAGCATCAATGGAGCGTCAACAATTTTTGGTCATGCATCCTGGGAAATGACACCTACGATAGGGTGTATTCAGTCATACAGGAATTTTTGGCTGGCTTTATAGGCAAAACAGATTACAATACCCTCCATGCCCCTTCATGAAAATGAGCATCAACGGAGCGTCAACAATTGCTGGTGATGTATCATGGGTAATCTGGGGGGTGACGGGTTGCACATTGTCATAAACTGATTATTGACTGCCTTTATAGGCAAAAGTGAAAGTGAAACGCTTCCTGCCCCATCTTCAAAATGAGCGTCAACAGAGTGTCAATGATTGTTGGCCTTCCATCATGGTTAATCACAGCGCGATGTGGCGGTTATTGTCAATATATATTGTTTTGACTGTTATTATACTCTAAAAGGCTCAAGAATACTGAGTGGTAGCTCTGTAAATGAAATAAGTTGTTACTGTCCCGGAGGAGGTGGCTAGAATATCCTGTACATATCTGCCTATAAAGGCTGTCATATCCTTCCTAATGGATGTTTGTGATCACGCACCACTCATATTACCGAAGATGCAAGACCAAATATCCTTGACGCTCTGTTGACGCTCATTTTCGGGATGTAGTTGGGCGCTTGAGTATTCTTGTTTTGCACATCAAGGCGGCTAATACGTCGAAAATGAACCGTAACATACCAAGGTCAATATTTTAAGATTAACTGTCGCATATCTGAATGTGACCATAAATGTGAAACCCGAAACGCAGAACCGGAGATTGGAACCGACGGGTGTGGGCAAACCCGGCGGAACCGACAGATTGACGGCGTACGGGTCCGTGTTTGGCCCGCCAAGAGTCTGCAGGTAGGGTTTTTGGGCAGTTCTGGAACCGAACTGACCCGTTTTTGCGGTCCAAACCCGGACCGCTGGCGGGTTACCTGGACCTGTTGCTAACACTAAGGCAGTGTGAACCGTTCCTCAAGTGCTCATTGTCACATTCGCAAGCGTGGGTACATTGGTCATGGCGCTTGAAAACAGCATTGCGACGACTCAAAGAACACTCTGGAACAGTAAAGCAATGCCATATTTCAGGGAAACCTCGATTTCATTTTTTTGAGTTTGTGGGTACAATAAACTAAATAAAAACAATGAAGGAGATTTAATTTTTGCTGATGTAGCTTCAGCTTCCGGCATACCTCCCTACACCATCGACCGCCATCGGCCAGCTCTCCATGAGAGGTCAAAGGTAAAGTCACATTTTCACATTCCCACGGTTGCGAGTTAACTAACTGCTTAATAGAGTCTCAGCACCCAGCGCGCCATCCATGGAGCACCTCCAAGTACTCGTCCAATCTCGCTCGATCATGGCCTCCAAGTGCATCTCCAAACTCGCTCAATTACAGCCTCCAACTGCATCTCCAAACTCGCTCGATTACGGCCTCCAAGATCACATGATCACTGCCACCAAGTGCATCTCCAAACTCGCTCGATCACGGCCTCAAAGTGCATCTCCAAATTCGCTCAATCACATCTTCCAAGTGAATCTCTAAACTCGCTCGATCACGGCCTCCAAGTATACCTCCAGCCTCGCTGGATTCCGGCCTCCAAGGTCGCACAATCATGGCCTCAAAGTGCATCTCCAAATTTGCTCGATTGCATCCTCCAAGTGTATCTCTAAACTCGCTCGATCATGGCCTCCAAGTGCATCTCCCAACTCGCTCGATCTCAGCCTCCAAGTATATGTCCAAACTCGCTCGATCACGGCCTCCAAGTGCATCTCAAACCTCGCTCGATCACGGCCTTGGAGTGTATCTCTGAGTTCACTCGATCGTCATTTCCAGTTGCACCTCGAATTGCTCTCAAGCACCGCCTGCAGGCAGTCCAGATATACCGTGTGTAGATGGGTAGCTATATAGATACATAGATACATAGATGAGAATGCAAACAGAATACATGAGGGTTAACAATCATTGAACGATAAGTAGTAGCTATGATTTCCAGGTGCACTAGCAGCGTTCCCAAACAAGACGTTTTTCTCAGACTGCTCTACTGTGATTTGAGGTGCTTCTAGACTTGTCGCCAGCGCTCCAAGGCTGGTCGTTGGCGCACCCAGACTTGTCGCCGCCGCACCTAGACTTGTCGCCGGCACTATGAGGCTTGTCGTCGGCGCACCCAGACATGTCGCTGGCGCGCCTTGACTTCTTGCCGGCACTCCCAGGTGCTCCCAGGTGCACCCAAAGTTCTCTCCGGCGCTCCAAGGTGTTCCAGAACTTATCACAATCACTCCCATGGTACTCCTGTACCGGTCATCACAGATCTCAGTTACTCTGATGGCCGGCCGGAATTCCCTCCTACGGTCCGATAGTCTCCTGAAATTGACACATCCAAGTTTACACTCCACATCCTCTCAGACACTACTGGAGTCTTCCAGTGACCAAAATACATTTTGCTGATAATATACGATCCAAGACCAAAAATCATTGATGCTCCATTGACGCAAATTTTTACGAGGCAATAGCGATATGGTCACTAGCATTGTTGCCGATGAAGGCGGCCATTACTGCAATTACGGGTTAATGGCATTGCACAACCCCATGATTGTCTACGATGCAAGACCAAAAATTGTTGATGCTCCATTGACGCTCATTTCTCTGATTGGGCAATGAGAATGTCGCTTCTCTTGCTACCTATCAAGACCACCGATATGTCCACTTTCGAAGGATGAGAGTATGCAGCTCTTTGATTGCCGAATGGGTAAATCTAAACATCGTTGATGCTCCATTGAGGCTCACCTTGAAGCCATACTAACAGTCATTGGATTCTCAACAATTGTACACATAATGTATACAATCATTATTGACAGCCAATGTATCATTTCCATGTAGAATCATTTGCATCCAAAAGCTTTGAGGCCCCTCGATTTCTGAGCCACCACAGTACATGTTTTCTGAGCGATCAATGATGTGGACCCATCACGTTTAGGCACTTTCGGCAGGCAACTAACAGGATTTGGATCGATCTACTCGTTTTCGATATATATAGCACAACTTCCTGACCATGCCTGATCCAGTTCCTACTCCTCGATTTCCATGACCGACCATAAGCAATTTTAAACATCTTGACCATGTGCACGAGGTCGGAGCAGACAGTTATGCACTTGGATGCATGGATGAATGCAGCAAGACGGTCATCATTCATCCAGGTTAGCATTGTGCATTGACCGCTCCATCTGTGACATGTATGACATCACTTACTTGGATTTTCTTTGTAAATTTCGTCGCTATTTTAGCTAATGCTTTCTCACATAAGCATAACAAGCAACATGATATCCAGTGTATCGGTCGTCTATCAACGTGATTTGGAGTCTTGAATCTTCATGTGGGCCATGTGACTTTTGCACATGCACAGACGAATTATCTTACCTCACAATTTTGTTACTGAATTCTAGAGAACGCAGACACATAGCACAATGGGTACACACAATGTCTTTCAAAGAGCTATGTTGTGGAAAACAGATTTGTGGCTTTCTGTTGCTCCAGCGAGGCAGGAGCCGTCGTGATATATCCGCCTGAATCCGATTTCTATATGGTAATCAGCTAGGATGGCTATATGCTGGGGCGAAAGTATACAGGTTCAACAGGCTTCGATTTCGAGATAGGTGATGAATCGGGCGTTCCATCAGGCAGGAGAGATGGTACACATTTGTGTGACCATTGTCGCCAGGAACCTAGCATCATATGACTACTCCCGGGTGGAAAAGTCTTACCCCGCATTCGCGATATTCCGAGGATGATATCAAGAGGCTCCATGAGCTCTCCAACTGTAGTCGGTGGGGTGAGATTGCAACCTTGTCAGTTTGCGGCTTAACGACAGCCAGCATCTTCAATTCAGGTGTCCCATACTTCATATCTCTCTCACGGAGGTACTGGGCCACATCCCACCTGCCTGGATGCGTCAATTCATCAATCCGCATTTGCTTCTGCCTAAAACCCTCCATGCGCTGCTTTACGGTTTTGGAGATTGTGCCCATCGCCCAGCCAGGTGCGTCATCTTAGCTCAGCTTGGCCAGCTAGATATCTTCTTTATCATCTGTCTCGTCTTCCCCATCCTCCTCATTGTCGGAACTTGCAAGATTGCTCAGACTGTCTCTGATAGCATTCAACATCTCCATATATGTTTTTTCAGGCTTTCTAGTTGTCCATCTTGTGTGTTCAGCATTTTGCATATCTTCCTGCTCATGCATAATTGCTGTCTGTCAGTCTTCAACTTACTTTCTTACCACAGTGCTTTCTCTATCCACATAACTACAGGTCCATTGCTCTTTCTCTTCGTTGCTCACAAAGTTCGTTTCACGCCTGTTCTGCTCCAGAAACTTCTTTTTAGATCGCAAGCTGCACAATGCTCCTCAGGCTCAGTTCTCTTCTGCTTCCAAGTCACTATTGCCTTCATTCACTTGAAAACATTGTGGGGTGGATTGCTTTGTCAATTTGCTGTGTTTGCCCGCTGGAAGTGGCAAAATGTTACCATTCAAAGCATTCACCATTGAATGTTGTGTTAACTTTGTTGTGAGGCAAGATGTTGGATGTTGCAAGATATGGACCACATGTAGGCAAGCTGCATCTCTAATGTCAAGGTTGATACATTTGATCAACTTGAACAAAGAAAAATCTGCTTTCTGACCGTCACTACATTGGACATAGTGAAGCTAACCATACAACATGACATGATGTTTAACCTCTGTTTTAATTGAGATTATGGGGATGTCGAGTATTAGCAATGGGTCCGGGTAAGCTGCCAGCGGTCTGGGTTTCGACCGGAAAAATGGTTCGGTTCGGTTCCTGACCCTCCCAAACCAGGCCCTGTACCCGGTAACCCGCAGGTTTGGCCGGGTTTGGCTAGACCCGTCGGGTTGAATCTCTGGCTTTGCATCTCGGGTTATTCTCTTTATGGTTGCATTCAGAAATCCTACTGTTGATCGTAAAATATTAACGATGGTACGTTGTTGTTCTTTTTTGTTGTACTGGCCGCCTTTGTGATCAAAAATTATACAGAAACGCTCCCTGCCAAATCCTGGAAATGAGCATCAACGGAGCATCAACAATTTCAGGTCTTGCATCCTGGGTAATCTGAGCGGGCATTGGTTGCAGATAGTCATAACTGAGGTATTGGCCTCCTTTATAGGCAAAAGAAGAAGCGACATGCTCCCTGCACCATCTTGAAAATGAGTGTCAAATGAGCGTCAACGATTTAAGGTCTTGCATCTTGGGTAATCTAAGTGGCGCTTGATTGCAAACCTCTATTCAGGAGGAATTGGCAGCCTCTCTAGGCAGACAAGCAAGTGATGTTTCCGCGATAGCCTCCCGGACGGTAACAACTTATTTCATTTTCAATGATGCAATGAAGAGTTCATGACTGTTTTAGCTTAGAAAAACTGTCAAAACATCGTATATACACAAAAGCCGACGTATCGCGCTTTGATTACCCATGATGGAAGGCCAAGAATCATTGACGCTCCATTGACGCTCATCCTCATGATGGGGCAGGGAGTGTGGCTCTATCTCTTTTCCCAATAAAGGCTGCCAATACTTTGATTATGCATAGTAACAACCAAATCACTTCTGAATTACCTCACTTACAAGACCAAAAATTGTTGATGCTCCGTTGATGCTCATTTTGCGATGGGCGTATCCACAATATCTTATAATGTGATTTGGCCTGATATATAGTTAATGGTGTTTTGGCAGCCTTTGTACCATCTTCATGTACTTTCTCCTTCATCAATACATTGTTCTTTGATAATTCATATAATTATATCCTTTAAAATATACTTTGAAGTGTTCACTGATTGTAGATAATAATAAACTCAAACATCATGTTGCATTCGATCAATGCTCATCTTTACTGTCAGGTTCTCTCAATAGGCTGCTGTTGTCTGCAAAATGAATGTCAGCTGCATTACCACACACCAGATAGTGTACTAACCAGTGGATGTTCCTTCATCAGTCAGCAAATCTGGATTAAAATCTTTATCATGCTTGCAATCCTTGGCATATGAATCAAGAATGAAAAAATGAGCGCTGGGAAGGGGAGTATGTATATACACATATCCAGGTGGCACACCTTCGATTTCGGATATGTGAGCTGCCTCATTGTCACCAGATGGAACAGGTGGCACTCCTGGTGGATGTGGCATCATTTGTGGTGTTGGCTGCCTGAGTCGCACTGGTGGAGGTGCACCCATGCCTCTGCGTCTCCAGCGCGTCTGGGGATTCTGTGCTGTCCCATTGTGGCAAGGAAGGCAGCCATCCATCTGATTGTCCCGAAGCATAGCCGGGTGTCTTTCCATTGCAGCCCTCACCATTTTACACACAGGAAACTCAACTCCCCGCATCTTCTCTTCTCGAACTTCAGCCCAAGGTTTTTTGATTAGGAATTGCATTTCCTCTATTGCAGTGTGCGAAAACCCTCCTTTGCCCAGTTTGGCCATATTCAGGGCAAGGTGCATGTCGGACTGTTCTAGCTGTACCCGACCTCCTTGCCTTGCCATAGTTGCAGACATGTTGAAAACCTAGAGGAGATTAGTTGCTGCATCTACATATCAGATTCGGCTATTACCTCTACCATATACGCTTCAGTAGCATCCTCTAAGGTGGTTAAAGCCTGTTTGGTCCACTCTCGGGGATTCTTATCACAAAATTCGTCCGCGAAAATCCCGGCGCGGACAACTTCATGATGTTCGATTTCGCGGTCAATCGCTTTGGTCGACCATGGAGGTTTCCCATTATGGGCAGCTATAAATTGGTACCACAGCTCACTACATTCACCAGCTGTATGTCATATCATAAGTTGACAGCCATGTACCTCGATATGACTACAGTTACATCTGATCGGGTGCTCCTTCTTATTCTTGCTGCTTCCAGTTATACGGACAATCTTTAACCGAGTGTCCAGGGTCATATTTCTGGTGGCTGCATTTGCAGTGTCGCGGTGAACTAAGCGGTGTCAGCATTGTAGTTGGGTCTCAGCGGGTGGTGCATTGGATGATGCGCCCGTCGTTCCGCTCAATTCTGTTCCACTCTCACCACGCAGAAGTGTTCGTGGTACCATGATTTCCTGCTGTGGAAGTGAAGAGATGATGATAACGAAACGAAGTGGGAAGTCCTGAGGAATTTATAGTTAGCTTCAAGTCAAAATGGATTGCGTAACAGCCAACATGCTCGTTCTACACAAGATGAATCCTGTTGCGTATAGCTGCTGGTTGCACAGATTGCCAACCGTCCTGCAATTTGCACCAAGTCCGTCCAATGTTGTTTGTGTGTTTACAAGGTTAAATTACAGTGAACGACCGCCGAAATCTCGTGTTGGTGAGAAAAAAACGGTACATTCCTCGATGGACAGGACGTCGGTTGATGTTTGGCTCAAGAAATCCCCGCGATCTTGCATCGAACAGACGCTAAACATCATGTCATGATGTACGGTTAGCATTGCCATTCCCAATGGAGTGATGCTCAAAACCTAGATTTTGCGTTGTTCAAGTCGATTAAGTGTACCAACCTCGACACAACAGACGCAGCTTGCCTCTATGTGGTCCATATCTTGAAACATCCAACATCTCGTGCATCAACAAAGTCAACCGAAAATACAATGGTCAATGCTCCAAAAAGGAACCTTTTACCACTGTGCGCAGGCAAATACGGCAAATCGACAAAGCACTCCACGCGACGATGTCATCGAGCGAATGAAGGCATGAGCGGCCGGGAAGCAGAACTGGTCTGAGCCGGTGGAGCGTTGCGCAGTTTGCGATCTACAAAGAAGCTGGCGGCAGGGAAACGACGAGAAACTCACGTCTCAAACAACAGAGAGAAGGAGAAATGGATCGAGGATTATGTGGATAGAGAGACCACTGTCACGAGACTGTGAGTTGAAGACGCAGGGACTGCAATTAAGCTAAAGCAGGACATCAGCAAAAAAAAATTCGGTTCGGGCGGAATGGCTCCGTCAGGGTGGACGTGCTCCGTCAGAGCCGTCAGAGACACCCCGGTGGCGGATTGCTCCGCGCCTGGTGTCAATACAACCCGTCGCCTTGTATATCGCCCTCCGATCTCTGTTTCACTGTCTCTTCGCATTCTGTCGTTCTCCTATTTTAAACGATCACTCTCGCGTTGTTGCTAACTGTGACAATACGTCGAAATGGGTTCATTGGGTATGCGCTTGCATCGGGATTGCAATGCAATGGGTGACGCTGCGAATATCTCTCCTCGTGTTCCTTCTACCTGCGCGCAAAATACATTTCTCTCTTTACCAATTATACACATCATTCCAAGTCACCAGATCTATGTGGCTATTGACAATCCATCGCTCGTTCCGTCTGTCTCCTGTCTTACTACTAGTAGCTATCTCTGGAATTACGTGTGCGCAGCCGACAATATTTCCTATGCTGAAAACTTGCAAAGCAACGGCTGCCGGTGCTTTTCTCACTTGTACAAATTTCGAGACCGGATCCAAGTTACCCGAGTTTTCAGGTATTGTGGTAAGCGCCAGGGCTAACCAGAACTCAACGCAAGCTCCATCCTCGTTTTGGAGTTTGATTTTAAATAGTCGTTGCAGTTGCCATGGGAGACGCCCATTCAGCGCGCCATTACACCTCCCCGGGAGTTGCTTTACCCACACCCAGTCATTCCGTCAATCCCCTCCGCACCAGCTCTGGCTTTCTGTGCATCGACACATCTGAGATATGCGTTCACCATCTAAACCCTCAACTTGAACCTTAATACCATGGTAAATACAGAGCTCCATTGCGTGCAGTTGTTCATCCGATATATATGTCTTGTTACGACTCTTATGCTTGAAAAACTCCCGTGTGCCGCTGTATATTGCCACGTGGTGCGTTGCATCTTGCGTATTGTCGAGTAATGCCCTGAAGTCTTTGATTATAGCATCAGGATGCTGTCCATCCCGGCAGTTTTGGGGTCCCATGAATTCGGGCTTCGCATATGACTGGGGGCTCAGGGGGGCAGCCAGATCAGCACCGGAAGGGAGCACGTTGCATGCGGCAGCGCTGGTCTCCCGACGCTGAGGGAGGGTTTAGAGATTGAGCTCTCTGACTTCGAAGCAGAGGATGCTACCCTGAAATGTGATTACTTGTGGCAGGTAGTTGAGATTGTGATTGGAGGCGTTCCAACCGTCCTTGAGGTTTGTTTTATGTGTTTGTTCATGTCTCTCGGCAGAATACTGTTCCAAGGCTCCGTATCGACGAATCTGTTCGACCCAATGGGACATCAAGTGGATCTTCGGAAAGTTGAGGTCCGCATCTAACTCCTTCGAAACATCCATCTCGTGGCTGATATAATCCCGCCAGGCGTTCATTTCGCGCCGCTTCTTAGATGGCATCCAAGTTTCAGCATTTGTTTCCTCAGCTACCTTTCGCTTCTTCACGAGTTCCATTCTCAGGGCATTGGCTTTCGCTTTCGCCTTTTTGCCGGCTTGCCCAAGTAAGAAAACATCTTTGAAAGTGTGAAAACGACGCAAGGCGTCCTCCATGTAGCTCAATGTTGCAGCATGGTGTGATTTAGATCGAACATACATATAGAATTCTAACAATGCCCATGTGCACTCAATTGCGTGATTGAATATGGGACGCTGAGCGGGGCTTCCACCTTGTAGAGACTGGGTTACAACTCCAAGCAGGTACTGGCTCATTTCCTTCATCTCCTTCCCATTCCATTGAGAAACTTCTTCATATGACATATTTTTTGGTGTGAGGTCGTGGTAAGCAGGCATGGATATCCAGATTGCATTATACTTTGTCGAGCCGTTCGTGCGTCTTCATGAAGTGGAAAATCCACTTCTGGAGGTGGGGAAGCATGCCGATCTGCATTGTATGGAGGAGGTCGGGCTTAAGGAGGTCGCTCACGATACAGGGAATATGTTGAAACACGTTGAATCCTCGGTGAACATGGCGCGATGAGAGTTCGGCACTGGCTGCCTTGGTGTTGGCATTGCTGAGCGTCCGATATAGGTTGTGATCCTGCCGGGGGTGTTGCTTGTCAGGAGGGACATAATCTCGAAGTGCGTTCTTTGGACACTCTCACCGAAAACAGACATGCCGCTCGAGATGATGTAGGTCGCTATACTCAGGGCAATCCGCAAGCCATGCTGCTACAACCGGTGTGCAATGCCTGAAGTTGCCATCTGCACAGAGAACGTTGTAATACCCGCTCTCGGCGCTGGGAATGTGCTTAAAGGTGAGAGGCTGGAGTAACCGCTGGAGTACTTCGTTCAGCACCTCTCGGTTTGTTTGCCGCTCCTCATCCAGCCGCTTCTGAGGAATATTGCGGTTCTTGATTGGAATCGGCAGGAGAGCGACCATCACGATGCTGTGTGTTGAGGGCATCTGGCGGATCTTCGAGGATAGATTGCCAATTTTCATATATACAGGCCACTCTTTTTGTCGCCAGCAAAATTCGAGAGATGTGTTCCGTCGGACAAGAAGATCAAGGGAACCAGTGTATCCCCCACTCTGAGCGTTGCCTAAACATCAATTAGCACGTTATTATCCTGGAGTATCTCTCCTTACCTGTGTCTGCCACCACCAGTCCGCTGTGTGCATTTCGGTATAGAGGCGTTTCGGTGGCGTATCCCTGTTATTGCAACGCTGAGGGGCGTAAATAATATGCTCGGTGTATGCTGGCTGCCGCATCAACCATCTCATGCTTTTGATGATGTCTCGACTCCAGTATTTCATAAGGCGTTGGTGATTGTCATTCCATCTCATATCCTCGAGAGTGTGTAGTTCCCACTCCCCGAGAGCCAGATCATCTGGCACGCTAGCCACGAGCTTCTGGACGCGATCACCGTTTTTGAAGCTTGGGAAATGGAGAGCGGTATTTTCTTCCTTCAGCACATTGTCATAGTACATCTTCATGCCCTTCTTCTTGATCCCACACTGAATATATTTGTACTCTTCACGCGTCACAAACGGGTAGTAGGGATTGTTCTGTAGGTGCGTCTCAAGGACACCCTGAGGGTCGCGTTCCCATGGCTCAGCAATGTAATCGCTGAGCGGAGCACCGGCACCGGGGTATGTTTCCGTCCGTGGCAGAAGAGGTGGCAGTGGTTGAGACTCAGAGTCTGCGATGTTTTCAACGTGTTCGAGGTAGGGAAACACGTCCACGTCTTCGACTGAATCTTTGTTAGCGTTGAATTCACGATGCTGAGCGAGTTCAACGCGTCGGGGCGCGCTGCGAATAGTCAGATTCTTTGCAACTTGAAAGTGTTCAGGATGGTGTAATTTGATATGTTTAAGTTGCCAGCTGTCTGAGGTGAACTTCTTTCGGCATGAAAATTCGGGGCAACGGAATGAGGTCATCTCTGGCATTGTCGACGACACGGGAGGAGTGGATTATTCACTGTAGAAAGGGACGAAAGTTGGAGCTGGGCCTGAGCAGTCTGGTGTGGGTATAAGCTCACAATACTTGAGAGATTTATTGAGCCTCAACACCATCACGCCAGGAGTTGCAAAAACACTGCATGGGCGATGTCCCATAATACTATGAATATATAAAAAATTCACCCTGAGCAATCCTAAAACCTCGCGATGTGTGTAATAATCAATGCCTGAGATAAATAGATTAGAACAAAGGAAACAAACAAGCCCGCAACCCTAACCCAAACAAACAAAACACCTCCACGCGTGCCTTAATCACTGCCTGAGATGAATAGATTAAAGCAAAGGAAACTCACAAGACAAGAACCAGACTCTAACCCAAACGCACGCCTCCTCTGCGATGCATGGACTGGTTCACTCCTCACCTACCGAGCCATCCGGGCGCGCCTCAGGGAGAGGGACATCAGCGAGAGGGACATCAGGGAGAGGGATATCGGGGAGAGGGACATCCGGGAGAGGGACATCCGGGAGAGGGCCATTGGGGAGACCGTCGCCACCTGCCGATTCGCCGAGTAGCTGCTGCTCCACATCCACATCCGATGGGTTTCCGGCTGCCTCAGCTTCTCGCAGAGTTGGCGCCGCTGGGCGAGGTTTTTGCGGCATCACAAGCCCCAGAACCTCCAGCCCACTGAGCGTATGAGTCTCCGGAGTTCGTGGTCGTGGGGGAGCCTCCGTGGTTTGTGGCCGTGGGGCAGGCGCTGGAGGTTGTGGCCGTGGGGTATGCTCGCGCATCTCCTGGCCTTGCTCAGGTAGCACGGTTGGCTCATCGTCTACCATGGTATCAGCATCGTCAGCCGATGTATTTACCATCTCTCCCTGGCCAATCGTCCGAGGTTCTTTGCTATTATCTTCATCCTCCTCCTCATCCTCATCCACCACCTCCTCCTCCTTCGCATCTTCCTCCTCTTCGTCTTCCTCATCTTCACCGTCACTTTCCATATCCACATCGCCGTCTATGTCAACACCGTCCGGTGCCTCCATATCATCCTCTATGCACATATCCACATCAAGTTCTGAGTCATATTCGCCGTCCGACTCGGTGGAGTTGGTATCATCATCTGCGGAAATTGACACGGCGGGCGATGCTTCCTGCTCTAAATATACCCACTCTAGTTAGCCCTCCATGTCCAAGTCTGCCTCTGACATTTCCTTCTGCAACTGCAAAGCAACGGCACAAGAGATATCATCTCCTCCTGGGGTGTGTTTAACCATACCTTTCCCTTTACCGTTTCCCTTCCCCTTCCCCTTCCCTTTCCCCTTCCCGTCCGCAGTCGCCTTCCCGTTCCCCTTCCCATGCTTTGTTCCCTTCCCTTTCCCGGTCCCTTTCTCACCGCCCTGCGTGTCCTCCTCACTCTCGCCGTCGTCATTGTCATTGCCATCGCCAGGACGGCTCCTTCCATCGCTTGGCGCACCAGGATCTCCCCAGTTGTCATCATCATCATCCTTGTCGATTATCTCATCCCAATTCAGTGGTCCAACGGCCAGGATGTCGCCTGGTTTGTACTGCCGACACTTTGGAGGCTCAATCCTTGCCCTGAGATCATCGCGACCGTACCAAGAGACACGCTCACCGGTGCGTTTAACCTTTTCCGAGCTGGTTGTCTGCGGATTGGAGCGATCGACTTGATCCCCAAAGGCAGGGGGGTTGTCCCACCTGCAATTGATCATTTGGTCGCGGGTTTTGTCAAACGTTTGCCCCATATATGAGCGGAAGGCAGCCCAGCACTCCCGAAAAGGCGAACTCCTGCTCCTGCGGTGCGGCCACATCAGCTGGAATTGTGAAAAGTGGCGAGTCGTGACTGGATCAAGAAAGATTATATCATAAAAGAGGTCCCATGCCCTCTCATCCTTGACGCCGCAAACATTGTATATCCGTATGAGTCCACCGATGTGTTCCAAGATGAATCCCTTTATACGGTCCCGATCCAACGACAGGCGTCGATTTATAACTGATGTCGGCATCTTTGCCCTAGCCTTCCCCTTTCCTTTGCTGCTGCCCTTTGGTGCCATCGGTGTGAGTTGAAAATGAATCTACATCCGAAACGTTAGCATTATGACACAGTTGCAGCGGAAGGAAGCCCAGAGGGAAAGTACAAAGTTGTGTAGGTTATCGGGGGTGTTTTGGAACGAGAGGCGTTGTTTTGTGCAAGTCACGTGATGTCGAGATCAGGATGCTGTCGGTGTGTATAATACGGGAGCAAAAGAGAAAGGAGGTGTAGGCGGGAAGAAGGGATATATATACTCGAGTTCCGGTGATTTCTTGGTTCAAGGTTCAACTTGTGAGTTTTATTGCTTAACGAACACAAAATGGCCCTGCTGGCATCATGCAGAACTACCAGGCACCTCATGCACGACAAGCCTCGAGACGAGATTTAGTACTCGCGGAGAGGATAGTTTACCACGCTGGGCATTGCTTTTGCATCATACATCAGTTTTACCGCTCAGACCTCGTGCATCTCGGAGCAAACTGAGTAGTTCTCAAGTTGTCCGAACTTTGCAACCATCCAACATGGCTACCAACGCCTAGCAGTGGAAACAGCACACGCAACTGATGTCATAGGATAGAGAATACGTCATTGTTTGCTTTGCAATGCGTGTAGCTCTGCCAAAGGGGGATTTCCACCGGGAAGCTGAAGATATACACAATCGATGGTTCAAAGTATTGTGCCAAGAACAAGTGCAATACAATGATAATCGCGCCAAGATGGCATAAACACCCTTCAAGCAATGCAAATAGACCTTCAGACGTTGCTGTAACAGTGAATATCAATGCTCAGTTTAATCTGAGTTTAATCCAAGTTTAATCTGATCGCAGTTAACCCCATAATTGAATGCTTTTCAAGGGATCTCATCACCGAGTATTGTCAGGGTTTAGAGTCTAGCGCGGTCCACACTGCACCTCCCTTTTTTGTCGAAACACTCCATGGTCGCTCAAATAGGAGTCTACCTCGCCTGCCGTTGCATATGCATGCACAGGGAATTGTTCCTACTTTCTTAACGTCGAACATCTATATTGCACTATGCATTCCCAAAGCCCTCACCCTGACACGACTCTGGTCGTATGAAATGTTCGAAGTCTTGCTAATCGTCAGAATCAACACAAGCGTGGGCCTTCGGGGAATTCTCAACTTCCGCCTGCTAGGAGACGCGTTTCTGTACCGGTTGGCGAGTGTTACGGGGGTGCTTCCACCTAAGTATCTATACCTAGTTATATCCGAAGATACTTCTTTGTAGATACTAGGTACACAGCCGTATGTCCTATAAAGTCCTTGATAGATCTGGTGTTCAGACACTATCGGCAATATTACGTCTAAGCATAATCTCCCTATCAATTTTTCCTTCCGGCTAAGTAGTCGGAAATCGTATCCTTAGAAATGGCTTGTAACCTATTTCTTTGTTTCTTGGTTAAAGTTTTTACTGGAACCTTTCCCAACCTTGTACGTGACAGTACACAAGGCTTCCGCTTCAAAGCCTGCCTATATTTCCTGGACTGTCCAATAAACTGATTGGTTCCTTGGATAATCGAGGTAGCTCGGTCCGACTCAGGTTCGCTTATCTCAACCTCGGAATGACCCTTATCTATAGTATCAACTTGAGATACTCTATCCGGGTGTATAAGACTTCTGAATTTATCAAAACTATTTTTGTCCTGAGCTATAGATGGTTTCGCCGGTTCTGCTGATATTTGTTCAGCTCCCAAGACCGACTGATATACTTGAGTACGAGTTCGTAGGTTATCGATATGTGTGGATAGTCCCTCTGAAAGTCCGATGACTGAAGCTATCCACCAAACACTCTGCGCCAGGAAGATATAACGATTATCTCTGGCGTAACAGATACTCTTCTCCAGTGCGTAAACTATAATATCTTTTTCGTTCTCGAAAGTAATAGTCATTCGTATAGGATAATACTTATCAAAGGTGCGGGGCTGCCGCTACACAAAGCTAATAGATTTTATATATAATAATAGATGTAGATATAGGTATCATAAAAACTTAATAATAAATAACGGTTTTCTTCCGCTGGTAGGTATCGCTGATTGTTTCGCTGCTCGAGCTCCTCCCTTCTAATTGCCGGAACAATGTGATTTCTTATATAGAAACTTCTTCGGGATGTTACGCATGCGCACCCATTCTTCGTTTCCATGATGTTGATAGCAACGTGCTTTTGCGTCTTACATTCATTTTCGTCCGCATGCATACTAAGGCAAGTCGGCTCTGAATGCGCTTAGTAGAGATTGCCATGAATCCCCAAGGTTATCGTGTTCATGCCGGTGCGGTATTAAAGCGTTACGCTCCTGACCATAATCAGGCCACACCCGCAAGATATCATATATCAGATTATAACTTCAACTTGGACATCTCACTTTCGTATGGTTCGGTAATCGGAAACGCTGCCAACATAGTGTACAGTCGTTTTCTAGCTAATCAATACTATAGTATGATTGCATCATAGGTTTACGTGGCGGACAACCACTACTATGCCGATATAGATTAAATGACATGCACGTAGCATTGCAGTTGCCATTCCGTCACAATTCAATGTGCGGGGATGCTTCGACCTCATATCAACAGTCATGTCATAATCTTTCAATCACGTCACTGCTTAGGCCGAGACTATTCCCTTTGGCCGGGGAGTGCCCAGTGCTCCGAAGTCACAAAGGACAACGGTCTTAAGATCCCACCTAATAGCTTGCAACTATCGATTGCCATGTCTGCAGGTCGAGGCAATCCTCAGTATGATCAGACATAATCACCCCAGCATTAGAAGTGAATCTGGTTGAAAATAACATGCTCGGCAGGGTTGTAACCCATTCGATCTGGCAGTATTATTGCATCATCAAATCAGCTGCCGCAGCGTATGCTTCGATGAATCCGCTAAGCCGAAGCTTATCCAATCGAGACGAGTACCACTCATACCCCGCTAAAGGTAATCGTGACTGCGAGTTCTGGAGATGCCTAGGGTAGTCGTTTTGCATGTCAGGTGGCCCGAAGGTTATTTCACTGACAAGTACCCATCTTTGGTTATTCCAGGTACATATACTCTTGTTAAGGGAGAACCCCTAACAGCGAGAGGGATTCCTCTCAAGGAGGGAGTTCCGTACCCTCTACAATCGAAGGTCAGAACACCACCCCCTCATCTTCGCTGAACAATTCTCGCGTTGCAGATATCAATCAACGCGTGACTTCTACCCTTTCCGCTACACAGCGACGGTCAATAAATACTCCAACCGCCACGCCGGGTACAAGCAGTGGTAGCACAACAGCACCTTGAGGAACCTCAACGCGTCGCATTGTATCCAGCCCCGAATCCGGCATTGTTATCACTCCCACTCCTCTCCGAGGTCTTGAAAACCTGCCTACCCCCATCCCTAATCCTGAAGCCCGCACGATCATTACAAATCCACTCCAAACGCAAGCTACTGACAAGAATCAGAGACAGAGGCAGTGGCAATTGCAACCGCAGGCGGTGTCTACACCTCGATGAATGGTCTCCAGCCTTCGCAGCATCCATCGATTTGGTCACTCAGACAGGACGTGTCTTGTGTTTGCAAAGGGCAGACTCGTGGAGTTCTACATGTGGACCAGACGGCCGTTTATGAGTGCAACCGACTTGGAGACAGTAAGTTATGCAACGCGACGCGTTTCGAAAGCATTAGCTGAAGGCCCACACTGGCAGATAATAGAGATGTACTGGAACACTGCTATGCAGCAAAACAACATTTCGTCCATAGCATTTGAGGCACGCACAGAGGAGATCTTGAAAGAGGTATGCTGAATCAACGGCCCACGTTGGATATTACACGCTCAAACCGGTACCAGGTTCGAGCACAAGTCGATAAGATTAAACCCCATTTTATTCAATCAGCAAGGGAAAACATAGCAGAGCTTTATGATCTCCACCGGTTTGAATCCGCCACAGAGCATTTGGAATTCATTGATTCCCTTCTGGCAGACAATGAGTATCTTTTTCCAATCGCAGAGCGTGTGGAAGGTGGTGCACGCGGTCCAAATCCAACGCAGAGAGAGTCGAAAGCTGCCAACAAATGGCTAGCGTCCACTTTACTTCCTGGCGGAAGCAATCCTGCGGTTTATCTACATCAGATTTTATCATCGGGCGAATAACCGCAGTAAGTATGCTGATGGATTTTATAATTCGATGATTGACGACAAGGACGGTCATATACCCTCACCACTGATCATGTTTACCTGCACCGTGTGGCGCCATGCTCTCCTGGAGTGGCAAAAGAACAAAGGTGTTCATCCGAAAGCTTCCAAGTCAAAGCCGAAAGCGGGCAGACCTGATGACTCGAACTACTTCAACTGCAAGAATGATGGTGGTAAGATCGCATCCTGCTGCGCTGTAATGGGTCGCAAGTTGTTAACCTCGCCTGGCGTTGCAGACACGTATACATTCTTGATGAATACCTGGAACACACTACTGGAGAGCTACCAGTAGAGGGTGTATAACAACACTCTTGCCACAGTCAAGCGTCAGATCCAACAGGCAGAGAACCCAACGCCTGCCATGGTGATCAGCGTAGAAGCAGCGCATGTTGACAATGCGATTCTTCTTGACTATTTGACCTCCAAAGTGGCGCTTGAGGAACCTGAGGTCGGAAGCACTGACCCAAACATCCCGATAGACAACAAATGCACGGATGACGAAGTGCATTTCGGGATGCCAGGTGGCAGCGGGGATTTCGAAGATGAAGGTGACGAAAGCGATGCCATTCCCACTGCCAGCCGGCAACAACGGGCCGCGACTGAACTCGAGAGGTTTGACCTGGGAACCAGTGATGTCGATGGGTATGATGGCGAGGATGGCGATGATGCTGATGCAGATGAGGAGGAAGGAGCATCGCAAGCTGATGATGGATCAACGCAGAATGTGGAGGACTGAGGGCATAGTACCAGAGAGTGTGAAGATTGGACGGTATATTTCAGACATGTAAAATATGATAATGGCGGAGCAAATGCAACGGCAAGCAATGTATCCGAAGCGAAGACTGTATTGCAATACGTGACAACATATCAAAGCTAAACATAAATGAGAGTGCGGCATGTGGCTATCGGCCGAAGAAAGGCATAAACATCGCCAGGCGTTGTGTAAATGGCTACTGCATAACTGCAACCCCTGCGAAGAGTGTAACATACATGTCGTTCTGATGGTGCGTATACGTCACCACGTTCCGGACGCAGAGTAGAGAAAACCTGACGCTGGAGCGGCGAACGTAATATACAACGCGACGCATCGCAGGAATACGAGGCATGGTATAATTGCTGCTGCAAGGGATGTATGCAACGCGACCCGTCGTTTGGGAGATGGGTGGCGTCTGATTCTCCGTCACAGGGTACGAGGTTCCGCCAGAGCCGTCAGAGCAGTCCGGAACACCCGGGTGTTTCAGACGGAAACTAGGGTTGTTGCTGATGGCAGATATGAGAAAAGCTGAACAGCCGACCACCAAGCCTGAATCAACATTTCAGGAGATGTTGAACGCCATCGGAGATAGTCTGGGCGATCTTGCAAGTTCTGACAATGGGGAGGATGGGGAAGATGATGCAGCCTCATCTGCCCTGACGACATTTGGTGAGCCTATGGAGACTCCTGATAGTGTCCCCGGAAAATTGCACATGCCGCAAGCGACTTCTCAACCACAGAGTAGTCATATGAGGCTAGGTTTGTAAAAACCCCAGACAAAAGAACGTAGTCCATCCCTCCCACCCGCCCCAAAGCCCGATTCGTCACACATTCAGAAATCAATGCATGTTGAACCTGTAACCTTCAACCCCTGCATATCTAGTCCAAAGCGATTTACCATATAGAAATCAGATTCCAACGAAGACATGGTGACGGCTCTGTTGAGCTGATTGGAAGTATGGATATCACTATGCCAAGGACTATGATGTAACTTGCCTCTTTTGTAGTTAGCACCATTAGTCATCGATCGACCTTATGTCGATGCGACATGTCTCGTTACACGATACAATAGACACACCTTCGCATA